>OLGD01001771.1_pt1 | contig 29117 bp, 29 predicted proteins | sample 1605311 | NCBI WGS metagenome assembly OLGD01 (sample SAMEA3888917, study PRJEB22519) | human gut metagenome | biome: human gut; feature: human-associated habitat; material: faeces | place: Denmark | collected 2010
ATTCCGCTGGTGTACCTGGTGCTGATGCTCACAGCGTTTCGACCGTGGTATCGTGTGCACGCGACATTGGCGGATGGGATTTTTCTGGTGATGCTGGGCTGCGTGATGCTGTCATGGATCATCTCTTTCATTCGATTTGTAAGGCGAGAGCTGGCTTGATGCCAGCCCTCGTTTTTTTGTGCCGCACGGTGGGCGGACGTGGCGTTTGTGTGGCGCAGACCTGCACGGATGCGTGGTCGGCCCATAAAACCGCACACGTCGGCACGACGCGCCTTACCGCTGGCGCGTGACAGCTATCCGCTGCGGCTGCTGTTCAACGCGGTCGATGTCCCGCTGCATGATGACTGCCGTCTCTGAGATCTCCTTGCATTGCTTGAGCGTCCATCGCTCCTGCCGGATCTGCTGATTGACCTGCGCAAGCTGCTCATAGAGATCCGCTTTTTCCTCCGTGAGGGTTTGCCGCGAAATGCCGCAGGTATCCAGAACTTCTTTTGCATCGTCATATTCTGCTTTTCTCGGTTCAAATCCGGCGAAGGCAGCTTCTGCTGCCAGCGCATCATAGAGCTTCTTTCGCTTTTTCTTACGCACGTTCAGAATCGTGCGCTGTTTGGACAGTTTTGCAATTTGCTGCTCTGCATTTTGGATGCAGACAGTCAAATCGTCCGGCGTGCAAATATTCTGTTCCTGTAAGAACTTCAGACGCGCTTTGTAAATATCAGCCTTCATGATCTCTTTTCGCAAATGCGGTGTCGTGCGCGGCGGGTACTGCCGTTTTTTGATCCGACCGAGCAAATAGCAGTAATGAAAGTACAGCGCAAGGAATCCTGTGTGCTTTGGATGTGGGCGGTATGGCTGCGGCTTTGGCTTCGGCGTGAAGGCAGGTTTCCTTCCGGCTTCGATTTGCTCCAGATTGCCCAGAATGGCCTGCTCGATACGTTCTTCTGAGAAGGCTGGATTTCTGCGTTCCGGACACATGAAATGTTCCTGCCCGCGTAACCGGAAGCCAAGACGATTGCCGTGATGGATCTCGTAGCCTTTATGCTCCATGAGCAGAAAGAAGTGACCGAGGTCATTGGCGTCTTCAATGGCGTCGCGCAGGTCCGCTTCCAGCATGGAACGGAATGTCAGCTGGCCCTCTTTCTGACGCAGCCACGCCGCATAGCTGACGGCTTTCTTTTCATCATTTTCCAAAACGATGCTCAAACCATGCGCTTTGCACAGCCGGTCTGAAATGCCGCGAATCTGTTTGTAGTAATTCTCGCGGGTGCTGTGATACATTTTCCCGGTGACGGCATTGACCGAGTTGAACACAATATGCGAGTGGATACGCGTCTTGTCTACATGGGTCGCAATGACGGCTTCGTATCCCGGTAAATGCTCGGCTGCGAATTGCTTGGCGATCTCATGTGCCAGCTCCGGCGTGATCTCGTCCGGCTTGAAAGACTGAATGATGTGATAGCACTGCCGTCCGGCGGTCTTGCCAAGGGCGCGCTTTGTGTCCATCATCTGCTGCGCGGCATGACCGAGATCGCAGCGGACATAATCAGTCAGCAGTTGCTCGTTCGTTTTAACAGGATTCGTGATGTAATCAATCGCCTGCCGCAAGCCGCCGTTCCGATACAGAATCTTCGTAACTGCCATTACTGTTTTGCAACCTCATACAGTAGACCATAGACCTCGCCTAGCATCCGCAGCACTCGTGTGGTTTCTTCCCGAGTGGCAAATCCGGCGTTTGCTTTGCGGGCGATCTGGTTGATGTTGTTGCCGATCTGATGGATTTCAGTGCGCAGCGCTTCCAGCTCTGTGGACGGTCTGGGTTTGAGATCATATCCGCTCAGCAGCCTGCGCAGGTATGCGGTTCGTGTCAGGCCGCAGGCTTTGGCGTTCGTGATCAGCTTTTGGGCTTCATCGGCGTTCAGTCGCAAACAGATCTTGTATGGTTCTTCGTTCATCCGTTCTCCTTTCTTCCGCCAGTAAGCGGCATATTGGGGGTCAGGGTTCTCCCTGCAAGTGCCGTTTTGATATCAAACGGCGATGCTTGCGCTTTTCTTGCGCAGCAAGAAAAGCCTGAGGCACTCCCCGTCTCCGGAATTATTGGGAAATAAATTCCAATTTTTCTTTTGTACAAGACCTGAAATTCTGTCTTTCTGCACGTTGAATTTTGTAGTCGCTACATTAGTCGCTATGGAAATTTGAAATTCGGATTTTTGCCTTTTGTAGTCGCTACAATAGTCGCTACGGCAGCGATTCAGGCGGCATTGCCCGGCAGCAGGAGACTTCTGGCAGCAGTTTTTGTTTCATTTGCTTTTTCCACGCGCAGGTTTTCGCCGCCAAACAGAATCGGGGCGCAGATTTCCAAGATCCTGTCATAGATGCGGGCATGCGCAAGATCGTCTGGGTGCTTGAGCGCATCCAGCGTCAGATTTGTTGTGACGACCAATGGCTTGCGGCTTCGGTATCTGGCATCGATCACGGCGAAGACTTGTTCCAGTGCATATTCTGTTCCTCGCTCTGCACCAAGATCATCCAGAATCAGAAGATCATAGGCATTCAGATTGGCAAGAAAGTCAGCACGATCAGAGCCGAACAGTCCCGTCATACGATTCAAAATCGTCGGGAAATTTGTCATCAGAACCGGCACGTCCTGCTCCAGCAGTGCGTTTGCAATGCACCCGGCAAGAAAGGATTTTCCGGTTCCCACATCGCCAAACAGGAGCAGTCCAATATTTTTCCGTGCCGCATCCTCCCAATGTTCCACATAGCGCTTGGCTTTGGCAGTCAGCCCTGGCGTTTTTCCGTTATCGTTGGCAAACGTGCAATCGTAGAGGCGGCGATCCTGTAACCCATGTGCTTTTCGACGCTGAATGCGTTCCAGACGCTCCCGTTTTTCTTCTGCCGCTTTGCGCTGTTTTTCCGCAGCACTCTGGCAGGGGCACAGGCAGCGTGGTCGGAGAAACCCTGTCCCGCCGGGAGCAGGAATGACCGTTTGCCGCAAACCGTGACAGGTCTTGCAGTGCAGCAATCCATCAGCGGGATCGAGATACTCATCATCTCGCTGTATCTGCGCAGCTGCATTTGCCGTCAAAAACGCATGGACTTCTTCTGTAATTGGCATCATACGACATCTTCCTCCTTTACTCCGTAAGTTCGGATATTTGTCCGCGCGCACTTCTGTTCTCTAATCTCTTTATCTCTATTCTCTGGTGGACAAATGTCCGCTTTTGAGTTAGACAGGAGCTTCTGTGCTTGCAACCGCAGCCGTTCCCGGCGTTTTCGCTCCGCTTCGGTGGAGGATCGCCCGACCAGCAGCTGAATATCCGGCATATAGTACGCACCATCGGTCAGCAGCTCGACAAAGCCGAGTTTTAGGAAGATTTGCAGCGCGCGTTCTACGGTGCCGATCTGATGGCGGGTAAACGTTGCAAAGGTCTGCGGCGTGTGCGGCAGATTTTCATGCAGCAGTAGAATTCCGTTGTGCTTGAGTGACATCAGATACATCTTGAGCAGCAAATTGGAATACAGAATTCCGTCCGGCATTACTTCCAGAACAACCATCCGCTCACTGGTGAAGAAATTTTCCTTGAGCTTCATGTAGTAATATTTTTTGTTTTCTGACATAAACACTCCATTCTTTTGAAATTGTTTCCGCCGTATTTGCAGCTCGCGCCCCGGCGATGGGGAACAGCGCGGACAGAGCTTGGCAGCTCTCACAGCTCGTGGAAGGGGTCTCTACTGCTTTCAACCCCAGCCGCGGCAGCCTGTCTTGTGTGCAGGCCAGACATTGTGTGTCCAAACAGATTGGGCGGCATGATGCAGCCTGCCAGGGCTGCCCACGGTGCGTTTCTCGCTCGCCGGAAGCTCGCTGCCTCCGGGTCTTCGCGCGCGCCGTGCGCGTTTCCCAACCTGCGGTGTGATCCGCGTTGCTGGTTATTCAGTTGTTTGGGATTGTGATCCCACCCCCCATATTTCCCTAAAGAGCACCAAAAGGAGCGCTGCGGCCATTATTCGGTCGCAGCGCTCCTTCATTACGTTTTATGGTGCGCTTCGGAATATTCTGTTGCCGGCAGGATTTCCTGTCACGATTCACATGATAGCATTAGAACAAACGTTTGTCAATAGCGCATTTGAGTAACTTTTTGATATTGGAACGAAACGGATAACGATTATTCTTCAAATGGGGCACGGCCCAAGGAAGGTATTCCAATAGAAAGAAGGGGCGGCCAAGCCGCCCCTTCCGGGTTTTTGCGATGTGATGTTCCGGCAAACGGCGTATGCCGCAAGCTCAACTTTGAACCGTCACGATTTACTTTTTCATCAGCTCGCAGAAGCGCATGAGGATCGTGGCGACCTCGGCGCGGGAGGCATTCGCCTGCGGGTGCAGCTGGCCGTTCGAACCCTGAATCAGGCCTTGACCGACGGCCCACTGCATCGCGGAGACGGCCCACGCACTGATGTCGGAAGCGTCCGTAAACTGGGTCAGATTCTCAGAGAGCGTGACTGCTTCGAGGCCGTTCTTGACCGCATAGCGGAACAGCATTGCGACGAGCTGCTCGCGCGTGATCGCGCCGGTCATATTCGTGCCGTCGGAGATTTCGTACTCCATCGCCCAGTGCTGACCAGCGGCGAACCACGGCGTGCCAGCGGTGCTCTTGCCGTCCAGACGCGCCAGAACGGTCACGATCATGCCGCGCGTGGTATCCGCGTTCGGGGAGAACTTGTCCTCGCCCGTGCCGTTCATGAGACCCTTGTCGACCACATAGTTGACGGCGGATGCGTACCATGCGTTGCCGGAAACGTCCACAAATCCGGTCTTACCGGCGTTGGGGTTGAACGGATTCTTCGCGGGTTCGCCCGCAGGAACGACCGGGATCGGCGTGTATTTGCCGCAGACCGGGCAGGTCGTGCCCGCGGTGTGCGCTTTGCCGCACGGAGTCTTGCAGACCTTGCAGATACCGTCGCGGTTGGACCAGTCGTGAGGAATCATGTTGATATCCTGAATATCCTTGGTCTGCCTAGTGAAGGCCACATTAGTGAAGGTGGCGGTGTAGGTCGTGGTGCCCTTAGCCGTGCAGGTGGCGGGCGTCTTTTCGCTGCTGGTAATAACAGCATTCTCCGTCACCTTATCGGTGCAGACATCAGCCGTGCAGTTCATTTCAGCCGTGCAGCTCTTGCCATCTTCGCTCCAGGTGTAGGTGGGCGTACCATATGTGTGAGTATGATTGCTACGCTCCAGAACACCGGTTTCGGGATTTGCAGTCAGATACTGAGTTGTGGTTGCCAATTCGCTGTCAACCTGATTGCCGCAGAATGCGAGCAACCCATCCTTCATAATTTTGCCACCATTCGTCAGTACGATGGTATGATCCTGGCTGCTGCCAAAAATCTCGACCGTAACACCGGCAGCGATGGCCAGTTCCGTATCATTCTTGGGCATACCGAGAATCGTCAGCTTGTCGCCATTCACAGCCGCTGCCACCGCGTCGGCCAAGGAATCATAATAAGCAGTTGCACCGTCGTGCTCCACATAGGCATAGGTGAGCTTCTTCATACCAGCGGCCTTTGTGACATCGACAAGCTTGTGATAGAAAGCTTCCTTGTGGTTATCGAAGGAGCCGTGATCAAATGCTGCGGTAGATTTTCCAGTCAGCATCTCATACATCATAATGGCGTTGATGTAGTCGCCTTCACCGGTCAGATGCGTGATATCGCTCGGCGGATTGCGCTGCAACTCGGAGCCGTTTGCGTTCAGATAAGTCAGGCGGGCATTCTGGATCAGCGTGCTGGCCGGGATGACATGGGCTACGATATCCTTCAAGCCGTCATCTGCACCATCGACATAGCGCTGCCACTGCTCGGTCAGCGTTTCGACCGGCGTTACGTTCTCCGCCAGATAGCGGCAGCTGTAAACATGGTACAGGCTGACTCCCGCCTGCGGAGCATACTTGGCAATGTAGTTTTTCAGGTCCGTCAGGTTGGGATCCTGGCTGAGCTTCTTGTCAACACCGTTGGCACCGGCGGGCTCTTTCTTGCCCCAGGTCTCCATGACAACATAATCCCAATCCTCCGCCTCGATGCCCATGCTCAACGGATTGCTGTTGTAGGAATCATTGCGAACTCCGTTTTCCTTATAGCCAGAGAAGACATCCTTTTCCGGATTATATGTACCAATCGTTTTGTTGTTAATGCGCTGTACATACGCAGCCAGATTGCCGCTGTCGCCGCCAAAGTAGTAGTTGGCGATCATAGCATCCGACTTGCCAAGTCCCTGTGCAATATTCTTCATGTAACCGGACAGTGCACCGAAGTAGCTGTTGCCGATCAGCAGAACATTCAGGTTCTTGGTATCATCTACGATAATCTTGGTATTACCCTGAGACTGCATCTTCTTCTGAGAATCAGGTGCTACCGGAGAAACCTGAACCGTCAGATTCTTTGCTGCAGAAGAGGACGTACCGAATGCGGTAGCAGCTACATCAATTGTCTTCTTCGGCAGATAGATTTTCGTCAGCTTAGGCGTATTCACAAATGCTTCCTTGCCAATTCTTGTCAGCGAGGACGGCAGTTCCACAGAGGAAAGCACCGGCATATCAGAGAATACCTTGTCGCCGATCTCGGTTACTCCGTAGCCGATCTGTACCTTGGTGATCATGGACTTGTAGGCTGCCCATGCCGGTACGCTGTCAGCAGTGATAGAAGAAATAACAGCAGACTTTTCGCCGAGTTCATCGGTAGAAGCTGCACCGTTTACCTCAATCGTCAGAACATCGCCGGAGATGCTCCACTTGTATTCATCAACTACGCCGGAGGACGGCAGAACATTTGCATAATGATCCTTCAGCCAGGTGTTCATTGCGTCAGAACCGGTCAGGAAGGTCGTGTTCTTCAAGCTAGCAACAATCTTGCCATTTTCGGTTGCAAATGCAGTATCTGCTACTTCAGCAACGCTGTCAGCAACATGGACCATCTTAAGTTTGTTCAGCGAAGCGAACGCATTATTACCAATCTTGGTAACGCCGGACTGTACCAACAGAGTTTCAACATCAAAATTATGCCACGGTGCATCAGAAGCGTTGGCATAATCCTTGATCGCACCGTCGCCAAGCACAGTGAGAGTCTTCGTGCCTTCGTCGTAGGTCCAGAACGTCTCAGCAGAGTACGGAGCCACGCCGCATGCGCCCAGATTGGTATGGGTGATCACATTGGTATAAACCGAGCCTTTTTTTGTCAGCGTGCTGTATGCCTCGGAACCTTCCTTCACATGCACAGCAACCTTATCACCGGTAGCTTGCGCGATGGTTCTGGTCAAATCTGCATCAGGCCCTGTCGCGGGGAACGGGATCCCCTTCATATTGGGATTCAGAATGTACACATTCGTGGCTTTTCCTGCGTACCAGAATCCAACGTCGGTCATCTGCTCGCCGGTAGCGATCGATGCGCCACGGTTTTTCGTACCGACCAGCGCGCCACCGACCTTGGTCACACTGTCGGGAATGCGCACCTTGACAGAGGCCGGCATTCCTTTTACATCGTTGAAGAGATAGCCGCCGATTTCCGTCAGACCGTCAGCAAAGACGATCTCCTTGATCTCGGATGCATGAACACCGGTGAAGTCCTTGGTAAACTCCTTGCCGTAAGCCTCATACCACGGGAACGCCGTGTTGTTACCCTGATAGCCCTTGATTCCCGGCACCACAGTATTCTCGGTATCCGTCGGATAAATGGTAACAACGCCATCCTTGCTCATTTTAGCTGCGATAGTAGTATCGCCAATGTAAGAATTGTAATACAGATCATCCGACTGCGGAAGCGGCATACGGCCATGCGCATCCGGCTTTGCGAATGCGTTATCAGCAACTTTTACACCAGCGCCAATGGTTACATCTGCTTGCTTGATCTTCAGCAGATTTGCAAACGCATATTCGCCGATGCGGGTAATACCGCTGTCAAGGGTGATACGCTCTACATCATACTTAGACCACGGAGCCTCGGCTGCAGAGGTATAATCCTTGATTGCACCGTTGCCCTTAATGGTCAGCGTCTTGGTGTCTGCATCGTAGAGCCAGAACACCTCAGAAGAGTAGTACTTAGCAGCACCACAGGCGCCCATATCGGTATGGGTCTGAATGGTATAATTGCCAGAAGCCAGCTTGTCGTAAGCCTTGGAGCTTTCCTTGACATGGACGGTATAGTCAAAGCCGTAGCAGATGTTTCTCGCGAAACTATCCGTAGTCGTATTCCCGCTCTTCTTTTGAACGGGGATGCCGGTCATTTCAGCGTTCAGAATATATACATTCTTCGCAATATTTCCCTTACCGTTGAACGCCGAGCCGACGTTCGTTGCGCCGACCGGAACGATGACTTCCGGATCGCTTTCCGCATTGCCCAGAATGAATGCTCCGACATTCTTTACGCTGTCCGGAATCTGAAGCTCAATCGGGGTCGAGGGCATATTGGACGCACCGTTGAACAAATAGCCGCCCGTAGCGGTAAGGCCGTCCACCCAGACGATCTTTGTCAGATACTGTTGATACTGTCCAGCGCCACTCCAATTGTTGAGTTTGCCATTCGAATCCACATCGGGTTTATAGCTCTCGTCATAGAACACATCAAACCACGGGAAACCGGTGTTATCGCCGTGATAGCCGTCTACATTAGGAACATCGGTGTTGCCATTCGCACAGTAAGTCGGGTAGATGGTCAGCGTGCCATCTTTCGTCATCTTAGCTGCAATATCGGTATCACCAATGTACTCATGGAAATACTCATTCTCAGCCTTGGTCAGCTTGATACGACCCAGTGTATCTCGATTGGTTTCGCCGGTATAACCGTGAGCATTGAGCCAAGCTTCGAAAGAACTGCCTTCGCTATAACCGAAGGAGATAGCATTGAGATTGTCTGCAGCGAAAGGATTCTCTGCAGTCGTATCGATTTCTACACTGGCCGGAACAGTAACATTGTTCACGCCGGTCAGAGCCTTAAATGCATTGGCACCGATGTTTTTTACGCCGGAAGACAGAACGATCTTCTTGATCTGATCCGCATAGGCATTCCATGGAGCCGGATTGGAATCCGAATAGTCCGCCATAACGCCGCTGCCGTTATCCATAGCGGTAATTGTCAGCGTATCGCCATCGACCATCCAAACCATTTCAGAAGTGTAATGCTCATCTGCGCCGCAGCCACCGATTGCATCTACTTCCTTCAGATTCATGTTAGTGATGCCGCTCGTGGATGCCCGCTTAGAATTCTTTGCAACGTATACATTGGTCGTACCACTGCCTGTTGCAAAGCTCGAACTGCTGCCGGAAACCTTAATGTCCGGATCGCCCAGTACATACATAGCCGAAGCACTAGCGAACTGACGGGTAGACAGCGACGTTACACTGGCCGGAATTGCAATCTTGCCAACATTCAGGCTCATGAAGGTGGCCTGGCTCATCTTCTGGAGAGAATCCGGAAGATGAATCTTCATGTTGGCATTAAAAGATGCACTGGTAATGTCCTGACGCGGCTGGTTGAAGAAAGCGTACTCGCCAACTTCGGTAATACCATTGCCGAATCGAACAGAAGAAAGCGTCTGACCTGCACGCTCGGTGTTCCACGGACGCAGAGCAATGCTGGCATTGGACGGCGCATAGAACTTATTATTGTACTTGTTGTACGCCATCAACGCACCTTCACCGCTGATCTGCATCTCGCCGTCTTCCACTTTCGCGGTGAAATCCGGGCCGCTGGTGCTTGCATTTGTCTGGAATGCAACACCCTTGCTCAGTTCATCCGCCGTGTAGCCATGGACAACCGTCTTCAAGCGATTCGCAAGATTTTCGGTAATCAAGCCGCCATTGTATGCAGCGTCAATGACTGCCACTTTGGCAGTCTCATTCTCTGCTTCATAAATGCTATCATAGAGGGTGCCAATTGCATCCGGCTGCTGTTCATATGCAACTTCTCCACTCGTTGCGCTGTCATAATAGCCTTCGTAATCTTTCCAGTCATATCGTATGGCTGAATTCGATCCCTCTGCATCCGCTGCCCATACTGCCGTTGGCATAATTGACAGAACCATGCAGAAGCACAACAGGAGTGATAAGAACTTCTTTTTCAATTTGCTTTCCTCCAAAACACAAAATATCTATATAAAGTCCGCCTTGCGGCAGACATTGATTTTTATGCCTTCCCGGCTCTCGTTCTGCCGGCGCAGACGGGGCAGCCGCAGCGCTGCTTGCCGGTCCGGGGGGTAAATGGCCGCCTTCCAGACATGACCGAGAGCACATTGCCACCAGACCTTTTTCCGGCTGCCCGCCGTGACCATCTGCGGTGTCAGCATCCCGTACAATACGGGCATCCACTGCCTTCGTGCGGGCGTAAACCGCTGCGTTCCACACATGATTGTTTTCACAGCGCCAGAAAACTCTTTCATGACTGCCCTGTGAGACATTCGACGGCCCGAGCGGTGCATGTTTCTCACGATCCCACTGACGCAACAGCGTTTCTTTTCGATTTGCGATACAGAAGTCGTATAAAGCTTCCCGCACGGCATCTCCTCCAAAAGTGCATTTTATCCGGCGTCCAGCTGTCTCGTTTCCTGTTCCCTACGGTCAGCGGTGCTGTGTTAAAGTATGGGCGCGTGTGCGGCAGTTTCCAGAGCAGACAGAGCGGCCGCTGAGCTGCCCACCATGCCCATTTCCGGCGTCAGCTCACCGTTGAAGCTTTGGATGTCACTCGGCGGCAACGTCGGGCGCGACAGTCGCAAGATCGTTATCCCCCATGAGCACTTTGCACCGTGTACAGTAGGGGCAGCTCTGCTCGCGCGTTGTGTGGAACGCGGCACGCATGGAAAATGAGTGGCCCTTATCACAGCGCCACCATGTCATCGCAGAGCTGCCGCAGAAAACGCCGTCCGGTGTTTTGCCACCGTTTTTCTCCGTGGCCCACTGCCGTAGCAGCTCCCTGCGTCCGTTTTCCTCGCAGAACTCGCGCAGGCTTTCCCCCCATGCGCTCACCTTCCTCGTCAGACGGAATCCATATTCTGTTCCGCCGCTTGCCGCGGAGCGAGATGAGAACCATGATGAAATAGGGAAACGCTCCCTTGAAACGCTGGCTAAACGACCAACGAAAAAGAAAAATGCGCACAAAAGCACAGTCTCAAAAAACCGAGTTTTTGAGACTGGATTTTTTGCGCGCAGAAGTAGCCCCACTATTGATTTTTGACATATTCCGTGCTATATTTTCACTAGATAGCAATGTGGAATACTGCGCTCTGCTGGTACAGGCATGGACAGAATATGGATTCTGTCCTATGTGATCAGGCCAAGCCGGTCGAGCTGGCGCTGGTGCTCCGCGCCGCTCTCGACGAGATAGATGCGCGTCGTTTCAATCGAGCTGTGGCCGAGCATATCCGCGAGCTTCACAATGTCACGATATACGCGGTAGTACGCTGTCGCAAACAGATGCCGCAGATTGTGCGGAAACACCTTCGACGGCGCGACGCCCGCCTTGCGGCACAGCCGCTTCATGGCAGACCAGATCTGCCGCCTGTCCATGCCTTTTCCGCCCGTGGTGAGAAAAATCTCGCCGCGGGCGATTTTTTGCTTTTTGGCGTATTTCAGCAGCTTGCGGCAGAGCTTCGCGGGCAGCAGAATGGTGCGGATCTTGCCCTTCAATGCGATCTCGGCACGGCCGCACTGCGCGGCTTCCACGGTGAGAAACTTCACCTCGCTGACGCGGATACCGGTCGCGCAGATGCTCTCCATCAGCAGCGCAAGCCGCGCATCGCCGGAATTTTTTGCGGCGGCGAGCAGGCGGGCATACTCTGCGCGTGTCAGCTCGCGCTCCGGTGCGCGGAAGATGCGCCGCTGGATTTTCAGAAATTTTGCGCGGCAGTCCTCCCAGCCGAGAAAGCGGAGCAGTCCGTTCAGCGCGGCAAGCGCGGTGTTGACGGTCGACGGGGCCTGATGCTGCCCGGCCAGATGCGCCTTCCATTCCGTCACGGCATCCTTCGTGACCGCCGCGCCGCCCAGCCACGCGGCGAAGGCTAGGATGCTGCGCAGATATTTTTCCCGCGTAGCATCGGCTCGCTCCTCCTGCCGCAGCCAGCGGTCGTAGTCCGCAAGCATGGATGCAGATAACTTTCTCTCGTTCATGGCAGTCCCTCCTGCAAATCGTTCTTTGATTCAGAAGGCCATTATACTGCATCCTCTGGCCTGGATGCCGACACAAGCAGAACGGCAGAATCGAAGCCTGAATGCAATTCGCATTTTTATTGCAGGGCTCCAAAGCGTAAACCAGCAGACTTTTGGGGAAAAGAAAAGTCCTTCCGGTTTCCCGGAAGGACTTCTCTTGCTCTGCGCGGTATTTTGTTGTTGTCCTTGTGCGTGTTCGCCAGTGTGCTTCTCCGTTTTTTTATGCTTCGAGCAGATAGCTCAGGCCGAGCAGGATGTACAGCGGGCCAAAGCAATAGGCCATGAACAGCTCCTTCTGCGGCACCTTGCGGCGAAAGCCGTCCGTCAGGATCAGGATCTCCGCAACATAGGCCCCCGCGCCGCAGAAATAGGCGATGGCGCGCAGCAGCTTATGGATATCCGCCAGCGCGAACGACGCGAGAAACAAAGCTGCCGCCGCTCCCGCCGCCAGATTCCGCGCCACGAGCAGGACATGCTCCCGCCTGGCTTCCTCGGCCGATCTTTCCTCTGCGATCGTGTAGACTGCGTTCTTTCTTTCCATGCAGTTCCTCCGGTCTTTTTAGCGATATTATAACAGAGGATCGGGGTCCTGCCTAGTCTTTTGGAAAGAAAACCGTCTGTTTGGAGCAAATTTCGATCCGCTCCCCCGTCATCGGGTGCGGGAAGACGAGCCGGGCCGCGCAGAGCTGCTGAAACTGCAGGCCGTGCGCGTCGGAATATGCCTTCGCCTCAGGGCCAGTGTACTGCGGGTCGCCGAGGATGGGAAAGCCGGAGGCCATGCAGTGCAGGCGGAGCTGGTGCGTGCGGCCCGTCATGGGGTGCAGCTCCAGCAGGGCGGTCTGCCCGGCCGTTTCCAGCACGCGGTAGCGCGTGAGCGCCTGCTGCCCGCGCGCGTCCACGACGCGGATCAGACTGCCGCCGCCGACCTTATAGACCGGCAGGTCGATCTCGCCTGCGTCCTGCGGCGGATGGCCAAAGACGGAAGCCAGATAGGTCTTTTCGAGCTGCTTTTCCCGCAGCAGGCGGCAGAAGCGGTCGTGCACGTTCGCGTTTTTTGCCAGCAGGACCACGCCGAAGGTATCGCGGTCGAGCCTGGTCACGGGGTGGACGCCCGCGCCCGCGGCGCTTTGCTGCAGGTGATACAGGACGCCGTTGGCCAGCGTTCCGCTGTTCTTCTGCGGCGAGGGATGGACGAGCATCCCGGCGGGCTTGTCCACGGCGAGGAAATACGGATCTTCATAGAGGATGGAAAGGGGCATCGGTTCGGGATCAAAGCCCTCGGTCTGCTCCTCGAGCACGACGCGCACATGGTCGCCGGGCTGCACCGGGCAGTCGGTATGGGCGGGCGCTCCGTTTACGAACAGCGCGTTCTGCCATTTGAGCCGCTTGACCAGCCCCGCCGACAGTCCGAATTCCCGCCGCAGCAGCGACAGCAGCTTCGTCTGCCGCGCAGCCGTCTGTTCCAGGATCATCTGCCGCACCTCCCTTTGCGGCTATTATACCGCCTCCCGCACGCGGGCGCAAGCGCGGCGCGCCTCAGCCCTCCGGCTGCAGGCCGGAATGGTCCCAGATCTGCTTGAGGAGCATCGCTGTGATCGGAAAGACGATCATCCCGCCCACGCCGAGCAGCCGGTAGCCGGTATAGAGCGCCAGCAGTGTCAAGACCGGGTTGAGCCCCACCTGCTTGCCGACGAGCCGCGGCTCAAGGGCCTGCCGGCTGAGCGCGGCCGCACCGTAGAGCACCACGAGGCCGACGCCCGTCTTCGTCTGCCCGCGCAGAAACAGCACGAGCGCCCACGGGATCAGGATCGTCCCCGTGCCGAACACCGGCAGCGCGTCGACCACCGTGATGACGAGCGCCGCGAGCAGCGGATACCGCACCCGCAGCACGAGAAGCCCCACATTCAGGATCAGGAACGTGATCCCCATCAGCTTCAGCTGCGCCCGCAGCCAGCCGCCGAGCGTCGTGCGCACATGGCCGCCGAGGCGCTGCAGCTTTTCCAGCCACTCCGGGCGGGCCAGCTTTTGCAGCCAGGTGCGGATGGCCGGCAGCTCGCCGGAGAGCATGAAGCTCGACAGGACCGCCGTGACCGTGAACAAGACCGCGTCCGGCAGCCGCCCGATCACCCCGGAGGCCCAGGAAAACAGCGACTCATAGAGCTTCGAGCCGAAGCCCGCGCCATTCTGAAAAAACGACTCCACCCCCGCACGCAGCCCCTTGCCGAGCCCATCCGGCAGCTTTTCCGCAAGCGAGAGCAGCCGATCCTTTAACCGCAAAACCGGCGGCGCGAGCCCCTCGGCCAGCTGCGGCAGCTGCCGGGCCAGATCCGCCGCCTCCGTGCAGAGCAGGCGGCAGAGGAAAAACGCCCCTCCAAACAGCAGCACGAACAGCGTCAGCACGCACACGCCAGACGCCAGCCAGCGGGGAAACCGCGCCCGCGTCTGCAGCAGCCGCACCGGCTTTTCCGCGAGCAGGCTGACCGCAAGCCCGATGAGGAACGGCCACAGCACCGGCAGCAGCAGCGCTGCAAACGCCCACGCCCCGGCCAGAATGCCCAGCGCGATCAATCCCGTTCTCCAGATCCTGCGGCTTTTCATTTTCCGTACCTCCTGCGGTTTTTTTGCTTGCATTTTGCGGCTTTGTAGTGTATAGTGGAGTCGATTTATAGACACTTGCTTTTCTGCTGCGGACAAACATGAGGTGAATCATATGGAACAAAGCCCGAAATATTACATCGTCGAAGCCTCCGCCCTGCCGGAGATCTTCCAGAAGGTCGCCGAGGCCAAGCGGATGCTTGAGACCGGCGAGACCGACAAGGTCAATGTCGCTGCCCAGGCTGTCGGCATCAGCCGCAGCGCCTTCTACAAATACCGCGACTCCATCGCCCCGTTTCAGAACCTGATGGCCGGGCGCATCATCACCTTCCAGATGATGCTCAAGGACAAGGCCGGTGTTCTGTCGGAGATATTAGCTATTTTTGCCAACTGCGGCGCGAATATACTGACCATCAACCAGTCGATCCCCACCGGCGGCCGCGCCATGGTCACCATTTCGGCCGAGACCAGCAATCTCAGCTGCACGCTCGAGGCGCTGACCCAGAAGATCGCAGAAAGGAAAGGCGTAGTCAAGGCCGACTGCGTCGCGGGATAAACCATGCATGCATTTCAATATTACGTACCCACCGAGATCGTATTCGGCGCAGGCAGCGTCAGCAAGCTGCCGGAGCTGCTGAAGAAGCGGAAGCTTTCGCGCGTGCTCGTCGTCTACGGCGGCTCGAGCGCGAGAAAGAGCGGATTGCTTGACCGCGTGTTCCAGCTGCTGGAGAAAGCGGGCGTCAGCTACCAGACGCTCGGCGGCGTGCAGCCGAACCCGCGCGTGGCGCTGGCCCGCGAAGGTGTGAAGCTGGCGCTTTCGTTCGGCGCGGAGCTCATTCTGGCCGTCGGCGGCGGCAGCGTCATCGACACCTGCAAGGCCATCGCGCACGGCACGGCCAACCCCGAGACGGATCTGTGGGAGTTCTGGAAAAAGCGCGCGGTGCTGACGCGCTCCATGCCGGTCGGCGTGGTGCTGACCATCCCGGCCGCGGGCAGCGAGACGAGCGATTCCGCCGTGCTGACGAACGCCGAGTCCGGCGAGAAGCGCGGGCTCAACACCGACCTCAACCGGCCCGTCTTCGCCATTCTCGATCCCGTGCTGGCCGCGACGCTGCCGAACCATCAGGTCGCCTGCGGCGTGAGCGACATTCTGATGCACACCATGGACCGCTATTTTAACCCCGTCACCGACAACGATCTGACCGACGAGCTGGCCGAGGCGCTGCTGCGCGTCGTCCTCCGCAACGGCCCCGCCGCCGTGCAGGACCCGCACAACGAGACGGCCATGAGCGAGATCATGTGGGCCGGTTCCCTCTCGCACAACGGCCTGACCGGCCTTGGCGGCAAGAAGGACTTTGCCCCGCATCAGCTCGGCCACGCGCTGAGCGAGAAATTTGACGTCTACCACGGCGAGAGCCTCACCGCGATCTGGTCGAGCTGGGCGCGCTATGTTCTCGATACCGATGTTTCGCGCTTTGCCCGCTTTGCCCGAAACGTCTGGGGCGTCGAAGCGGCGGACGACAAGGAAGCCGCGCTGGCCGGCATCGCGGCGCAGGAGGCCTTCTTCCGCTCCATCGGGATGCCGGTGCGCATCCCCGCGCTTTCCTGCGGCAGGCAGGATGAGGCCGGTCTGGCTGATCTGGCCAGCCGCTGCAGCTACGGCAGGACCCGCACGATCGGCACCTTCCGCGTGCTGGGCTACGACGATATCCTCGCCATCTATCAGCTGGCGAACAACGAAGAATAAGGAGAACCACTATGAAGAAGATCGCGATCCTGGGCGCCGGTACCGTCGGCGGCAGCTGCGCCCAGATCTTACTGCGGGACGCAGCGGTATTGGAAAAGAATGCGGGCGAAGCGCTGGAGCTGGCCTATGTCGTCGATCTGCGCGACATGCCGGACGCGCCCTTCCACGACAAGATGGTAAAGGACTTTGCTGTTGTGGAGGCCGACCCCGAGGTCTTTCTGGTCATTGAGGCCATCGGCGGCTGCGGCGCGGCGCTGAATTTCGTCCGCCGCTCGCTGGAGGCCGGCAAGCACGTCGTCACCTCCAACAAGCAGCTCGTCGCCGAGCACGGCACGCAGCTGCTGGCGCTGGCCAAGGCCCACGGCGTGAGCTTCCTGTTTGAGGCCTCCGTCGGCGGCGGCATCCCGGTGCTGCACCCGCTGAGCCAGTGCCTCGGTGCGAACGAGATCCTCGAGGTCCGCGGCATTCTCAACGGCACGACGAACTTCATCCTCACGCAGATGCTGGAGTTCGGCCAGAGCTACGACGCCGCGCTCAAGGACGCGCAGGCCCGCGGCTACGCCGAGCAGAATCCCGCTGCCGACGTCGACGGCATCGACGCCGGACGCAAGATCTGCATCCTGGCCGACATGATGTTCGGCAAAAACGTCGACCCCGCCCGCGTCTCGATGACGGGCATCTCCACCATCACGGCGGAGGACGCTGCCTTTGCCGAGTCGGCGGGCATGAAGCTGAAGCTTCTGGGCCGCGCCATCCGTCAGGGGGAGCAGATCGCCGTGTTCGTCTCGCCGCATTTTGTGGCGGGCGCGCAGCCGCTGGCCCCGGTCTCGGGCGTGCTGAACGCCATCGAGGTGCTCGGCAATAACATCGGCAACGCCATGTTCTTCGGCCCCGGCGCGGGCGGCCCGGCGACGGCCAGCGCGGTGCTGGGTGACGTGGTCGATATCGTCCGCAACCCCGGCCGCAAGCAGCCGGTCGACTGGTCGGCGGAGCCCGCCGATCTGACCGATCCGGACGCCTTCGAAGCCTCCTTCTTCCTCCGCACGAAGCTGGACAAGGCCGCGTGCGAGCAGGTGCTCGGCGAGATCCGCTGGCTGCCCGATCAGAACGGCTTCCACGGCGGCTTCACCGGCAAGACCTGCAGAAAGGCCATCGCAGCCGCCGGTCTCGCGCTGGACGCGGTCTGGCCGGTGCTGGAATAAGTTCGGTTCTGAATCCGTTCTCCCCTGTCATACATCTATGACAGGGGGGATCTTTTATGAGACGCAAATGGGGACTCGTGTTCACGCTGGCCGTGCTGGGCGGGGCGGCGCTGCATTTTCTGTACGACGTGTGGCCGAATCCGCTCACGGCGGTTCTCGCGCCGGTCAACGAGAGCGTGTGGGAGCACCTGAAGCTGCTGTACTGGCCGTTCCTCGCGGCCGCGTTCGTGCTCGCGCGCGGCGCGGACGACGCAAGAGGCCGCTGGTGCGGGCTGCTGGTGGGGCTGCTGGCCGCGCCCTTGCTGCTGCTTGGGGCGTATTATCCGCTCCGGTACGGCTTCGGCGTGCGCGGGCTCTGGCTCGATCTGCTTTTGTACGTGCTGGCAATGGGGGCAGGCGCTTTCCTCGCCTACCGGCTGCAGCGCAGAGCGCTGCCGGGGTGGCTGTGCGGGCCTCTTGTGATCGCGGCCGGGGTCTATGGGGCGGCGCTGGCGCTGTTTTCCTTTGCGCCGCCGGATCTGCCTATTTTCCGCCCGTAGGGGCAAAAAAATCTGCAGTTTGCTGTTGACAAGCCGGGTTTTCTCCGCTATAATACTCCGGAGAAAACAAAGAAGGAGCGGCGAGCACCGCACCTCACCTCAAGCGTTGCGAAGAGGTTCATAATTTCCTCCGCCCCTGGCGGAAGTACGGATTTTATGTGCGGGTGCTTTGCGGCATCCGCACTTTGCATTTGGAGGTGCTTTACAATCGGTAAATTAGAACATCAGATCAACGAGGAGATCCGCGACAAGGAGCTTCGCGTGATCGGAGCTGACGGCAGCCAGCTTGGTATTATGACCTCGTCCGACGCCCTGGCGCTTGCCGAGGAGAAGGACCTTGACCTTGTCAAGATCGCGCCGAACGCGGTTCCGCCGGTCTGCAAGATCATGGACTACGGAAAGTTCCGCTTCGAACAGCTGAAGAAGGAAAAGGAAGCCAAGAAAAACCAGAAGGTTGTCGAGATCAAGGAGATCCGCATGTCCCCCAGCATCGATACCAACGACTTCAATACCAAGGTCAAAAGCGCTGTCAAGTTCCTGAACGATGGCAACCGGGTTAAAGTCACCGTACGTTTCCGCGGCCGTGAAATGGCGCATACGTCGCTCGGACAGGAGCTGCTGAAGAAGTTCGGTGCCGACTGCAGCGAGATCGCCACGATCGCCAAAGACGCCAAGCTCGAGGGACGCAACATGTCCATGTTCCTCAGTCCCAAAAATTCCAAATAAAATACAATAGCAATTACACGGAAGGAGAACCACTATGCCTAAGCTGAAATCCCATAGCGGCGCCAAGAAAAGATTCAACCTGACCAAGAACGGTAAGGTCAAGAGAGCGCACGCATTCAAGAGCCATATCCTCACCAAGAAGACCACCAAGCGTACCCGCAACCTGCGCAAGAACGGCTACGCCGACGTGACTGTGGAAGATATCGTGAAGAAGATGATCCCTTACAAATAATCGTAAGGGTTGACGACACATAGGAGGATAATATAATGGCAAGAGTTAAAGGCGCAATGATGACGCGCAAAAGAAGAAATAAGACCCTGAAGCTCGCGAAGTCCTACTGGGGCTCCAAGTCCCGTCACTTTAAGATGGCCAAGCAGGCCGTTGCAAAGTCCGGCGTTTATTCGTATGTCAGCCGCAAGCTGAAGAAGAGAGATTTCCGTCAGCTGTGGATCGCCCGTATTTCCGCGGCCGTCGCTCCCTACGGCATCAACTACAGCCGTTTCATCTACGGTCTGAAGAAGTCCGGCATCGAGATGAACCGCAAGGCTCTGAGCGAGCTGGCCATCGCCGATCCCGAGGCGTTCAAGGTCCTCGTTGAGACCGCCAAGAAGGCTCTGTAAGAAAATTTCACGGCCGCCATATGCGTATGGCGGCCGTTTTCTATTAAAAAGGAGAAAAATATGTCCTGGAAAGCAGTTCTGTTCGATATGGACGGCGTCCTCATCGACTCGGAGGAATACATGGCCAAGACCGGCGTGCGGGCGCTCAAAAAGTACGGCATCGAGGCGAAAGAGAGCGACTTCGCCGAGTTCGTCGGCTGCGGGGAAAACCGCTATGTCGGCGGCGTGGCAGAAAAATACGGCGTGCCGTACCGCACGGAGATGAAGGACTATCTCTACGCGTGCTACGGCGAGCACGTCAAGGAAGAGGCCAACATCCCGGACGGTGTGCTGGAAGTTTTGCACACCCTGCGCAGCCGCGGCTACAAGCTGGCAGTCTGCTCGTCGGCCGACCGCGTGAAGGTGCTGATGAACCTCGCCGCCATCGGCGCGGAGCAGACGCTCTTTGACCATCTGGTGACCGGCACGGACATCAAAAACCCGAAGCCCGACCCCGAGATCTATCAGACGGGCGCGGCCAGCCTGGGCCTTGCCCCGGCCGAGTGCATCGTGGTGGAGGATGCGCCGAGCGGCATCCGCGCCGCCCACGCCGCCGGAATCCAGGCCATCGGCCTTGCCACCAGCTTCCCGGCCGAATACCTGCGCGAGCAGGCCCAGCCCGACTACCTGCTGCCGGACCTCAAATCGATCCTGACCATGCTGTAAGCTTTGAAGAAATCCCCCTTCTGCGAAGGCAGAAGGGGGATTTTTTGCGTTATTCCTCGAAATTGTGCGCGTCCTTGAGCACCATGTCCTTGACTTTCATCAGGCGGACCTTGGTCGCGCGGTCGTTTTCCTCGAGCTTCATGGAGATGTATTTGATATTCTTCTCCATCTCGGGGATCATGACGTATTCCAGCGCGTTGACGCGGCGGCGGGTCTTTTCGATCTCGGAGGCGAGCAGCTGCGTCTTCTTTTCGGCCTGCGCAAGCTCCAGCATATCCTGGAACACGGAGGCGAGCGCCCCGAGCGCATCGTCGAGCTCGCCGGAGGTCTGCGCGAAGCCGTAGGGGTAGATGGACGCGGCGTCCTCGCTCTTCGTGTGGAACTCATAGATGGGGACGGAGACCGACATGATGTTTTTGAACGTCATGTCGAGCGTCGCCGACTGCTTGGGGTAGAGCAGCGCCTGCTGCAGCATCTCGGGGGACATCACGCTCGACGCGACGGTCATGGCGCGGTTGGCCTCCTCGATGCCGGCCTCGACCTTGGCGCGCAGCGCCTTGTTCTCCCGCACGATGAGGAAGAACTGCCGCATCAGCTCGTCGCGCTTGTCCTTGAGCAGCCGGTGGCCGCGCACGGCGGTGCGGAGCCGGCCCTTGAGCCGCGTAAGCTCCATCCGGGTCGGATTGATCGTTTTACTGGCCATGAGCGCACCGCCTTACGCCTGCTTTTTGGGCAGGTACTTCTCGATGAACTCGGGCTTGATGCGCTTGAGCTCCGTCTCAGGCAGGATGGAAAGCAGCTCCCAGCCGATGTTCAGCGTCTCCTCGATCGACCGGTTCTCCTCGTAGCCCTGGCTGACGTAGCGCTGCTCGAATTCCTCGGCGAACTTCGCGTACAGCCGGTCCGTGGGCGAAAGGGCGCTCTCGCCGAGGATGGTCGCGAGCTCCTTGGCGTCCTTGCCGGCGGAATAGGCGGCAAAGAGCTGGTTCATGGTGCCCGCGTGGTCCTCACGCGTCTTGCCCGGGCCGATGCCCTTGTCCTTGAGTCGGGACAGGCTCGGCAGCACGTCGACGGGGGGAATGACGCCCTTGCGGTAGAGGTCGCGGCTGAGGATGATCTGCCCCTCGGTGATGTAGCCGGTGAGGTCGGGGATCGGGTGGGTCTTGTCGTCTTCCGGCATGGTCAGGATCGGGATGAGGGTGATGGAGCCCTTCTTGCCGATGCGGCGGCCGGCACGCTCATAGAGCGTGGCAAGGTCGGTATAGAGGTAGCCGGGGTAGCCGCGGCGGCCCGGGACCTCCTTGCGCGCGGCGGAGACCTCACGCAGAGCCTCGGCGTAGTTCGTGATGTCGGTCATGATGACCAGCACGTGCATCCCGCATTCGAAGGCCAGATATTCGGCGGCGGTCAGGGCCATACGCGGCGTTGCGATACGCTCGACAGCAGGGTCGTTGGCGAGGTTCGAGAAGACGACGGTGCGGTCGATGGCGCCCGTGCGGCGGAATTCCTGGATGAAGAACTCCGATTCCTCGAACGTGATGCCGATGGCGGCGAAGACGACGGCGAAGTTCGACGCGTCGTCACCCAGCACCTTCGCCTGACGGGCGATCTGGGCGGCCAGCTGCGCATGCGGCAGGCCGGAGCCGGAGAAGATCGGCAGCTTCTGGCCGCGGACAAGGGTGTTGAGCCCGTCGATCGTGGAGATGCCGGTCTGGATGAATTCGTTGGGGTAGTCGCGGGCAGCGGGGTTCATGGGCAGGCCGTTGATGTCCTTCATCTCGGCCGCCAGGACCTCGGGTCCGCCGTCCTTCGGGTGGCCCATGCCGTCGAAGACGCGGCCGAGCATATCCTCGGACACGGCCAGCTCCAGCGGGTGGCCCAGGAAGCGGATCTTGCTGTCCTTCAGGTTGATGCCAGCGGAGTTTTCAAACAGCTGGACGACGGCGGTATCGCCGTTGCACTCGAGGACCTTGCAGTGCCGGACCTCGCCGTTCGGCAGCTCGAGCTCTGCCAGCTCGTCGTAGGTGACGCCCTCGACGTTTTTGACGATCATCAGAGGCCCGGAGACCTCACGGATGGTACGATATTCCCGGATCATTCAGCCTCAGCCTCCTTTGCCACTTCTTCGATCTGCTGTTCCATGTCGGCTTCGATCTGCGCGTAGACGTCCTGGTAGCTTTCCGCCGGGACGGTCTTCGCACGGCCGATGGCGGCTCTGGCCGCGATGGCGTAGAGCTTCCAGATATCCGCGCCGCGCGCGATCGCCGCGTCGCAGAGATCCTTGTACCGCAGGATCAGCTCCAGCAGCCGTGCCTGCCGGTCGAACGACGAATACTGGTCGTTTTCGAGGAAGGCGTTCTGCTGCAAAAAGTCCTCGCGGATCATCTTGGCGGATTCGAGCGTCAGGTTGTCGGTGGGGCTCAGCGCGTCCTGACCGACGAGCTTGACGATCTCCTGCAGCTCGGCTTCCTTCTGCAGCAGGGCCATGGCCCGGCCGCGGTTGAGCATGAAGCTTCTGCCGAGATTTTCATCGCACCAGCCGCGCAGCGTGTCGAGATACAGCGAGTAGCTCGTCAGCCAGTTGATGGCCGGGAAATGCCGCGCGTAGGCCAGCGAGGCGTCCAGACCCCAGAAGACCTTGACGATACGCATCGTCGCCTGCGAGACAGGCTCGGAGATATCGCCGCCCGGAGGCGAGACCGCGCCGATGGCGGTCAGCGATCCGCGGCGCTCGTCCGCACCGAGGCACTCAACGCAGCCCGCGCGCTCGTAGAACTGCGCCAGACGCGAAGCGAGGTACGCGGGGTAGCCCTCTTCGCCGGGCATCTCTTCGAGTCGGCCGGACATCTCACGCAGGGCCTCTGCCCAGCGGGAGGTGGAGTCGGCAATGACGGCGACGTCATAGCCCATGTCGCGGAAATACTCCGCGATGGTGATGCCGGTGTAGATGGACGCTTCGCGCGCCGCGACCGGCATATCGGAGGTGTTGGCGATCAGGACGGTCCGCTTCATCAGCGGCTCGCCGGTATTGGGGTCGTGCAGCTCCGGGAACTCCATCAGAACGTCGGTCATCTCGTTGCCGCGCTCGCCGCAGCCGATGTAGACGACGATGTCGACGTCGGACCACTTCGCCAGCTGATGCTGCACGACGGTCTTGCCCGAGCCGAAGGGGCCGGGGACGGCGGCGGTGCCGCCCTTGGCCAGCGGGAACATGGTGTCGATGATGCGCTGGCCGGTCATGAGCGGCTGCGAGGGCGTGAACTTCCGGTCATACGGCCGGGCCACGCGCACGGGCCACTTCTGCATGAGGGTGAGGGTTTCCTCGCCCTTCGCCGTTTCCAGAACGCAGACGGTCTCGGTGACCGTGAACGAGCCGGACTTGATCTCCTTGACGGTACCGGCCACGTTGGGCGGGACCATGATCTTGTGCAGCACGGCGCTCGTCTCCTGCACGGTGCCGATGACGTCGCCGCCGGAGAGCTTGTCGCCCGCCTGAACGGTGGGGACGAAGTCCCACTTCTTTTCCCGGTTCAGCGCCGGGACCTGCACGCCGCGGGCGATGGTCTCACCGCAGAGTTTGCGGATCTCGGTCAGAGGACGCTGGATGCCGTCATAGATGCCCTCCAGCATGCCCGGGCCAAGCTCCACGGAAAGGGGCATACCGGTCGTCGTGACCTCGGCGCCGGGACCGAGGCCGCTCGTTTCTTCATAGACCTGAATGGAGGCGGAGCCGCCCGTCATATTCAGGATCTCACCGATCAGCTGCTGTTGGCCGACGCGGACGACGTCCGCCATATTGGCGTCTTCCATCCCCTCGGCAACGACCAGCGGACCGGATACCTTTACAATTCTACCTGACATTTCATCGGATCCTTTCTAAATTTAAAGGATAGTTAAATGATATTCGAGCCAACGGCCCGTTCCACCGCGGCGTTCAGCGCGCTCATGCCCAGCCCCTGGCTGCCGTTAGCGCCGGGGATGAGGATGACGGCCGGCGTGACGCTCGTCTCGAACTTTGCGATCTGCGGTGCCAGCGCGGCGGCGTAGGTCTCGGTCACATAGATGATGGCGTACGCGTCGGACTGCCGGGTCAGGCGGTGGAAGGCCTCCGCCGCCTCTTCGGCGGATTCCACGGGGAACACGGCGAGCCCCAGAGCTGCAAAGCCCATGACGCTCTCGCGTTCGCCCAAAACTGCGATCTTATACATAAGGCACCTCGCTCAAAAATACAGCTCCCGCAGCCGCGTGCGGATGGTATCGGCAGGAAGCCCGATCTGCAGGCCGTTCACGATCATCCGCGCCGCGGCGATCTCGGTCTCCAGCGCGCAGAGATAGGCGATCACGACCTGCTCGCCGAAGACGACGGTCCGGGCCTTTGCAAAATACGCCGTGAGCGTATCGTCGCACAGCCGCTCGAACGCGGTCAGAGAGCCGGTCTGTGATTCGTCGCCCGCCTGTGCCGCGGCAAAGAGCGCGGAAGCGGCAAACAGCGGGGCAAACGGCTCGTCCTGCCCCAGCGCCCGGCAGATCTCCGCCGGGTCGACGCTGCCGCCGGGGACGAGCACGCCCTCCAGGAAGCCCGCGTCCTTCTGCATCCGGCGGGCACGGACGGCGGCGCGGAGATTCGCGCTGTCCGCCTGCAGAGCGGCATAGCCCATGAGGAAGCTGCTGCCCACCTGCGCGGCTGCGGCATGGTATTCGGCAAAATACGCGCGGTCCAGGATGAGGTCCGCCAGCTGCGGGTCGGCGCTTCTTGACAGCGCGTCGCGCGCGGCCGTCATGGCCTCCAATACCGCCTGCGGCGCGGGGCCTGCCTCGCCGGTCTCATACGCCGTCTTGAGCGCCTGCGCGTCCACGCGGCCGCCGCCGAGCAGCAGGCCGGACGGGTCCTTGCCCATGGCCTCGGCCTTGACGATGGTCTTGGCGTTGTGGTAATCGTAGCGCATGCGGAAGAGGCTGACGATGCCGTCCTTCGGCGCGATCGCCTCCAGATCGTCAAACACGGCGGTGCGGCGGTCGTTCAGCGCCCGGTCCAGCCCGACGCTCAGCACGTCCGCATAGCCGCAGCCCTCCAGGATCCGCGCGGCCTCCTGCACCGAGGAGGCGAGCATCCGCTCCGCCTTTTCCCGGCTCAGCAGCTGCGGCTCCTCCGCCCGCAGATACGCCGACACGAACAGATAGTCGGTATCCCTGCACGCTCTGGTTTTCTTTTTCGTTTGTTCCGTCACATCGGCCTCCCGGCTTCTCAGCCAAACAGCCGGGCCGCGACCTTGCCGGAAAGCTCCGGCCGCAGGCCGTCGACCAGCGTCCCAAGCGAGCAGTTGGTCTCGATCAGACCGTTTTTCAGCACCACGCCGCCGCGGATCGGCCGTGTTTCGGCCGAAAGCGTCAGCTGCGCGGGCTTACCGGCCTTCTGCAGCAGCTCGTTGGCCTTTGCCGTGACGGCTGCGCCGACGCGCTCCCGGTCCTCCGCGGAGAAGATGAGATCCTCGCAGCCGGACGTGCTCGCGCCGCAGGCCAGATGGGCGCAGAGGGCCTCATACTCTGCCTGCGGCAGCGACCGCAGCTGCTGCTCAGCCTGACGGAAGGCCTTGTCGACAAGCGCCTGCTTCGTCTCGAGCAGCTGCCGGCGCGCGGCCATGCGGGCCGCGCCCTGGTCGCGCTCGAGCTGCTTGGCAGCCTCGGCCTCGACCTCCGCCGAGAGCCGCTGCTGCTCGGCCGCGATCTTTTTGTCATAGTCCGCCGCAATCTGCGCCGCCTTTTCCTCGGCCTGGCCGCGGATGGCGGCGGCTTCCGCTTCGGCGTCCGCGAGAATGCGGGCGGAGATCTTTTCAATTCCGTTCATCGTTTCGCCCTCTTATACAGGGTTACTTGCTGATATTGATGATCATCAGCATGGAAGCCAGCAGGGAAAGAATGGCGTAGAACTCGACCGTGACGCACAGCACCATGCCCTTGGACCAGTGGTCGGGCTTCTTGGCCAGCAGATTGATGGACGCGCAGGCCACGCGGCCCTGTGCGATGGCGGAGATCATGCCGCCGAGCGCCATGGGCAGGCACGCGACAAAGTACTGCAGGCCCTGCGTAACGCTCAGCTCGGGCAGCCAGCCGGACAGAAGACCCATGCGGAAGATGGCGAAGAACCACACGACGAGGCCGTACAGGCCCTGCGTGCCGGGGATGACCTGCAGGATCAGGACCTTGCCGAACTTGGCCGGATCCTCGCACAGCAGACCTGCGCCCGCCTCACCGGTCATGCCGGTGCCCTTTGCCGAACCGATGGCGCACAGCGCCGCCGCGAGACCTGCGCCCAGAAGCGCCAGAGCCAGACCGCCGAATGCATCAAAAAAAGCTTGCATGATGATGTTTCCTCCTTAAGATTGAATGTCTACGTATTTGGTGTTGATCGCAAGGGGTTCAAACGGCTTGCCGCCGTCCTGATAGAATTTTCCGAAGTATTCCAGGCACTGCAGACGCAGGTCATGGACATAGCAGCTGAGCAGGTTCAGCGCGAAGTTGAGTCCATTGCCGGCTACCGACACGAGCAGGAAGAACACCACGTTCCCCGGGATCGCGCCGAGCGTATTGAAGACCGATGCGATGACGGAGCCCGCCAGCATCAGGGTCATCAGACGCGAATAGGAGAGAATATCGCCGAAGTAGCCCGTCACATGGTTGTAGACGGAGCCGAAGATCGCCGTCACCTTGCCGAAGCCCTTCGCGCTCCAGCCGGAGCCGACCACGACCATCGCAAGACCCACGTACAAAACGATGTTCGTCACGCCGAGCGCCATGCACGCGATGCCCGCGAACACGATCCACCAGGTGAGCTCCTCCCAGATCGCGTCCATGATCTGGCCCTTCTTGATCTTCTCGACAAAGCTGATGGCCATGCCGGTCACGATCTGGACAAAGCCGAGGGCCATGGCCCCGATCAGGATGGTGATGGTATCATCCAGCGGGGTAAAGAGCGACGGGAGCGCCTTGAACGTGGTATCGGGATCGATGATACCCACGAGCTGCGGCAGGAAGTCGCCGAAGAAGCCGCCGGTCAGCGCGCCCATGAGGAACGTACTGATGCCGCAGGAGAACATGAGGCCGAACATCTGCCCGCTCGTTCCCTTCGGCCGGGACTTTTTCGTGATGATGATGGAAGCCAGGATCATCAGAAGCCCGTAGCCCATATCCGCCATCATGATGCCGTAGAACAAAATGAAGAACGGCGCCATGAGGGGGTTCGGGTCCACGCCGTCGTAGGCCGGCAGCGAGTACATCTCCGTGACCATGTTGAGCGGCCACGTCAGCTTGTTGTTCTTGAGCTTGACCGGCACGTCGGGGTACTCCTCCGGTGCCGGGTCCGTCAGCTCCCACGCGCAGCAGAAGCCGGAGAGCAGCGCCTCGAGCTTTCCCACGTCCTCGCACGGCACCCAGCCGCCCAGGCAGAAGGTCTTCTCGGAGTGTACCAGCCGGTCGGCCGCCTGCGCCTTGGCGATCTCCTGCGTGCAGCGGTCAAAGGCCAGCTGCAGCGCGGGCTTCTGTTCAGCAAGTGCGGTCAGCTCCGCAAGCTTTTCGGCGTCCTGCTGTTCGCAGGCGGCAATGGCCTCGTCGGTCCGGCGGATATTCTCCGCCGCCGTGCCCTGCACGCCGTCAAACGTGGTCAGGGCGAAGCCCGCCTCACGCAGTGCCGCGCCTACGGCCTCCGCCGCACATTTGTGGACGAAGACGAGCAGATACAGGCTCTGCTGGTCGGCGCTGATCTGCTCGAGCTGCACTTCATCCGCCGCTTCAAAGACTCTGGCGCGCAGCGCCTCCAAGTCTGTCTGCGCCGGGACGGTGCCGAGCAGGATGCGCGTGTGCTGCGTCCCGAGAGTCTCCAGCGGGAGCGGCAGCTGCTGCCACGGCACGAAGCTCTCGCGCACGGCTGTCAGCCTGCTTTTTTCCGCGGCCAGGCGGCTGCGCGCGTCCTGCGCGTCCAGAACGGCCTGGGCCGTGTCCAGCGCGGCGGCATAGGCCTCGTCGCTGAACAGCTCGCCGATGGTCTTCTCCGGCCGGGCGGCAAACAGACCGCCCTTTTTGGTCTCATAGTGTTTGAGGGTCTCCAGTGCGGATGTGAGCCGGGCGGACGTGCGGAGCAGCGCATCCGCGCTTTTCCCGTCTCCGGCACAGAACACCTGCACCCCCTGCGTATCCGTCAGCGCGCACGGCGCACCGATCTCGACGCTGCCGAGCAGCTGCAGCTGGCGGATCAGCTGCGTCTGCTCCTCCGAAACGCCGCAGATCCGCAGCTTTTTCATTTTTAAGATTGCCATTCGCTGTCCCAGATCCTCTCTACGATCATTGACGCAGCCGCGTCAGCGTGGCTTTTCGCCGCCTGTTCCAGCGCCGCGCACTGCTCTGCCGTGGTTTTGTTCAGCTCGGCGCTGAACGCCTGTGCCTGTTCGTCTGCCAGCCGCTTTGCCGCGCGCAGCTGTTCCTGCGCGCCGGCGGATACGGCCAGCAGACGCGCCGCGCCGTCTTTTTCCGCCTGCGCGGCAAGATCCGCAGCCTGCTGGCGGGCCTGCTCGCAGCACGCGCGGGCCTGCTTTTCCGCTGCAGAGATCACATCGATTTCCTGCATTGCCAATTCTCTCACCTCCCGGATGGCACACACGGCGCTGCTTTCTATAAAAGCAAACGCCGCAGTTCCAAATCAAAAATTACATGGTTTATATCTATTTTCATGTACTGGCGTCAGTTGACAAGGGCACACATGGTTTTCCCGGGCCCGGACAGCAGCTGGCGTCGTTATCCTCGTTGATGG
>OLGD01001775.1_pt1 | contig 29081 bp, 28 predicted proteins | sample 1605311 | NCBI WGS metagenome assembly OLGD01 (sample SAMEA3888917, study PRJEB22519) | human gut metagenome | biome: human gut; feature: human-associated habitat; material: faeces | place: Denmark | collected 2010
TAAAACAGATTCTTCAATTTGCAATAGATGCGGAGATTAAAGTCTTTCTTGATGGTGGCTGGGGTGTAGATGCTCTTCTTGGATATCAGTCAAGAGCCCATAATGATATTGACATTTTTGTAGAAAAGATCGATTATCAGAACTTTATAGAAATAATGAAAGCTAATGGCTTTTATGAGATTAAGATGGAATATACAACATTGAACCATACTGTATGGGAAGATTTGAAAAACAGAATTATTGATTTGCATTGTTTTGAATATACGGACGAAGGTGAAATTCTTTATGATGGGGATTGTTTTCCGGTAGAAACTTTTTCGGGTAAAGGAAGAATTGAGGAAATAGAGGTTTCCTGTATTGAACCATATAGTCAAGTAATGTTCCATCTGGGATACGAGTTTGATGAAAATGATGCACATGATGTGAAGTTATTGTGTGAGACACTTCATATCGAAATTCCAAATGAGTATAGATAACTGCAAATAACAGTTTGTAGGGGAGTTCTGATACTCCCCTATAAAAATGGCTATTTATCAACTGTTTGTTGTGACATAGCCATACCTAAAAATGCAGGTAAAAGCAACCCAGTATCTCAATATTTAATGAACAACAAAAGAGCAAATTTGCGCAATTTTTTTGCGCATTGACTTGATATTCCTTTTCTCCTGACCTATATTAAACATATGAGATTAAAGCTGAAAGAATTAGCGGAACGGACCGGAGTTTCAGTTTCAACGGTATCACGGGTGTTGAACAATCGGGGGCGGATTGCGCCGGAAACGCGGCGGCGAATTCTGGAGTTGGCGCGTCCTGGAAACAACATCCGGTTGGTACTGTTGGTCGTTCCACATGGGATTCTCGGCTGGTACAGCATCAGTCTGCTCAATGCGCTGAAGTTACGGGCGGCGGAGTTGGGCTATGCACTGGAGATAACCGCCGGGGAGGATCTTGCTTCCCTGCCGGAACAGAACTTCTTCGGCGTGATCAGCTTTGATTATAGCAATCACTTGGCAAGCTTCTGGGGAAGGAATTACGCCTTGCCACTGGTCTGCCTCAACGACATCGGCAATCCGCTCGAAGGGATTTGCGCGGTTTTCTCCGATGAAGCAGACGGTATGTCGCAGGTACTCAACCATCTGGTGAGTTATAACCATCGCCGAATCGGGTTGCTCACCTGCGGGAATCCGGAGACTTTCGCCAACTGCCGTCGCAGTGACGTTTTCCTTGCTGCGATGGAACGATTTGGCCTCGGGAATCATGCGGTGATTCGCCATTCGATGCATGAGAAATACGAACCGTATGGAGTAGTCAAGGAACTGTGCGAAAGCGGAGTCAGTGCTATTATCAATCTGTCGGAAACCCATTCCCTCCACATCCTTCACGCGCTGCATGTTGCCGGAGTTCGGGTGCCGCAGGATCTGTCATTTGTGACGATGGAGCTGCCATACGTTTCAGAGTTCTTGGACCCGCCGCTCACTACTCTTGAGCAGAACTACACCGCTTTGGCGGCAACTGCCTTCGACACGCTTGAACGGCTAGTGCGTGGCGATCGAACATCCTTTGAGCAGACTGTTCCTTATCTCTTCCGTAAACGTGCCTCTGTCACCCTTGCCCGGAACTAAAGACTTTACGATGGCCAGAGATAGCAATTCCAGCAATCTATCAGGCTCAGTGTAGTTCAACGACTTTTCGCTTATATATTACCTCTGCGTAATCAGGATAATCCTGTTCGTTATCGGCTCCGGCGGTCGTGAGACTGCCGGGGCCGATTGTGTTTTAACATCATGGAGGTAATGAAAATGAAGATCAAAAAGAGTGTGTTGGTGGATGCGTTGAAAGTGCTCGGCAAGGTGGTGTCGCAGACTTCTCCGGTGGAGGTTCAGCGGTCGGTACGGCTTCTCGGTGTCGGGGAACAGGTCTGGATGACTGCAACTGATGGCGTGGAATCCGTCACGGTCGAAGTGACCGGTAATGCCGGGGAGATGGAGGTGTTCACGGTCGAGTATAAGGCGTTGCGTGAGTTGATCCGTTCCACGCGCGGCGGCGAGGTCGAAGTGACCGGCAAGCAGCTTGAATGGCCGGAAATGGAGGCCGTCCCGGATGACGCGATAACGGTCGAACTGCCGCCGGATTTCGGCAGGCTGCTGGCACTGGCGGCCCCGGTGGTGAATCTGCGTGAAGCACGGCTCGCGTTGCGGGGGATCAACCTTTCCCGTGACGGCGTGACCGCAACGAACGGTAAAGAGCTGCTCAATCTGCCGTGTCAGCTGAAAATCCCGGAGGATATGACGCTGCCGTTTCCGCTGGCATTGCTGACCGCGCGGCCGGAGGAAGCGGGTACGCTGCACGTCTGGCGCTGCCGGAACGAACGGCTGTTCCGCATCGTGATCGGCGGTTTCCAGTGGCAGGGCAAGGCATTGCCGGGCAACTTTCCCGATTGGAAGCAGGTAATTTCTGCCGACAAGACGTCGGATTATCAGATTGAGATTCACGAGCCGGAGCGAATCATCACGTTCCTGAAAGCGGTTCCCGACTGCCCGCCGTTCCATGCTGTCGAACTGAACGTGGTTCCGGGCGGCGTTACCGTGATCCCGAACAACTTCCCGGATATGGAGCTGCGGTTGAAGGCGACGGTGATCGGCGCTCAGCCTCGCGCAGTACTGGCGCTGCTGTTCTCGCTGACGCTCGGACTCTGGAGCGATCCGGAAGGCGGGGATGAGAAGAAAACGGCGTTCGCGGAGGGAACGGTCCGGTTCTGCCTCCGCTTCTGGTTCTGCCCGCTGATGATGCTCCTCTACTGCGGGATTGAATTCTCGATGGGGCTGTGGGTCTACCAGTTTCTGGCCGGATGCCGCGGTTTTTCCGCGGAGGCGGCCGGTTACGCCGTGGCGGGCTACTGGGGCATGCTCACCGCCGGACGCTTTCTGATCGGATGCGTCGCCAACCGGCTGGGCAACCGGCGACAAATCCGGCTCAGCATGGTGTTGAGTTTCACGGGGGCGCTGCTGCTGACGGTTCCCGGTCCGGCGGCGCTGATTCTCTGCGCGGTGGGGCTGATCGGATTCGCCTTTGCATCGTTCTATCCGGCGATGATGCATGCCGCTCCGGAGCGGTTTGATGACGTGACTGCCGCCACCGTGATCGGCTATCAGGGAGGAGCCGCCATGCTGGGGGCGGCGGTGATTCCGGCAGCGTTCGGCTATCTAGCTGCGAGGACGACTTTTGCGCTGCTCCCATGGTTTGTCGCTGCAGTGACGGTGGTTATTTTTCTGCTGCAACTGCGAGTGGATGGTCGGCGGAAATAATGGCCGGGCCGCTGCGGATTGCCCGCCGGTCTTAGGATTTTTGAGAAAAAACGGAAAAAACTCATAAAAATTAAAAAAAGGGATTGTTTTTTTGAAAAGACTGGATAAATTTACTGATAGTGCAATTATTTTTATCGGAGAATGCCTGCCGGTCCGCCGGAAGGTGGAATTACATCGATAAGGAAACAGGGAATTATGAGTGCGGTGATGGAGGGTGCCGTCATTCAGACGGAAAACCTGTCGAAGGTATACAAACGCTGGTTTCGTCCCGGAACATTTGCTCTGAATAATTTAACGATTACTGTCCCCCGGGGGGCGATCTTCGGATTTCTCGGCCCGAACGGCGCCGGCAAGACCACGACCATCAAGATTTTGATGGACCTCATCAAGGCGACCAGCGGCAAGGCCTACGTGCTCGGCCGTCCCTCCTCTGATGTCGAAGTCAAGGCTAAAATCGGTTTTCTGCCGGATTCTCCGGCTTTCAGCCCGCAGCTGACTGCGCGGGAGTTTCTCAATATCTGCGCAAAGCTGCTTCGTCTGCCCTCGGAAGGGCGTGCCGAACGGATCGAAGAGGTGCTTGAGACCGTCAAGATGGCGGAACATGCGAAGGAGAAGATCGGCTCGTTCTCCCGCGGGATGTTGCAGCGCATCGGCGTGGCGCAGGCGATTCTCAACAAGCCGGAGCTGCTGATTCTCGACGAGCCGCTCCTGGGGCTGGATCCCTTCGGTCGTCAGGAGTTCAAGAACATTATTCTGGAGCAGCAGAAGCGCGGCACGAGCGTGTTTTTCAGCAGTCATATTCTTTCCGACGTCGAGGAGATCTGCAACCGGATCGCGATTCTCAACAAGGGCAAACTGCTCTGTACCGGTCGGCTGGATGAACTTCTGGCCTGTTCCGGGACGAGCGTGACCATCGCCCCGGGGCACGATGATATACTCAAGGAGCTGATCGCAATGGCCGCCGGCACGGAGAAGCAGCCGGATGGCGCCTGGGTGTTGAACTTCGGGCGCAATGAGGAGGCGGTGCAGCGTGCGGAGGCGCTGAGCGTGAAGAATCCCGGAGCGCTGATGATCTCCGCCATGCATGAAAATCTCGAGGAGTTTTTCTTCCAGACTCTGGAGAAGGATCGTGCGGAGAGCGGCGAAAAAGAGAACGGGCAGGCGTAATTCGCGTTAAATGCGTTTATATATAGAAGTAATAAGAATTTTTTAAAAAAGGTTGTTGAGAAAAGAAAGTAGGAAGGATTTTTAGATGAACGAATTATTTGCAATTGCGGGAAGTACGTGGCGGAATGTGCTGCGGCTCAAGGTGGTCTATTTCCTGGTGTTCTGCGTGTGGGTGCTGGTCGCCTGCGCGCTCAACTATGACGTGCTCTCTCTCGGGCTGGAGAAGGAGCTCCTGATCGACGCCTCGCTGATGCTCAATACGGTGACGGCGGTGTTGATCGTGCTGTCGATGACCTTTGAAATTCCCCGTGAGCTCAAGGAAGGCGTGGCTTCGACCATGCTGACCAAGCCGCTGGGGCGGACCAACTATCTGGTCGGGAAAATGCTCGGGAACATCGTGGTCGGCTTCGTGCTCTGCGCGCTGGTGGCGGCGGGGTCGTTTCTGATTTTCCGTGTCTCCTATTCCGAGACGATCGGCCAGGCGATGCTGCAGAGCCAGATCATGGTGATTCTGTCGGTGATTCCGATGTCGGCGCTGGCGGTCCTGTTCGCCGTGCTGCTTCCGGAGGTGGTTGCTCCGGTGGTCACTGTGCTGGTGATCTGGTTCTCCTATTCGGTCGGAATTCTCAACATTCCGGTGATCTGCGGTGGAATTCTGCCGGATCTCGAACTTTTCAACTTCAAGGCGAGCGCGGTTTATCAGACGGTGATTCCGTGGTCGTATGTGGTGCTGGTCGCCCTCTGGGGCATCTGCTATGCGATTTTCATCGCCGCGCTGGCCAGCCTGGTGTTCAGCCGCAAAGATATCAAGTAAGAATCCGCTGGAGGATAGATCAGCAATGAAAAAAAGTACGATTATTCATGTTGTTGTCATGGTGGTTGCGGTGATTGCCGCTTCGCTGCTGGCATCCAAACTCACCGCCGACCAGAAGGCGCTGCTGCCGGAGAAGGCGACGATGAGCAAAATGCCGGTCGGCGGATTCCACAAATTCATGGCGGATGTCGAGTGGATGCTCTTCATCAACTACATGGGTTCGCAGAGCACGGTTGACGAGACCAACATCGATGAGGTCACCCGCCGGCTGGAGCGTCTGATCGCCCTCGACCCGAATCTTGACAAGCTCTATCAGGATGGCGTCTCCTCGATCTCCGTTGCGGATCCGGAGAAGACGGTTGAGCTGCTCAAGCGTGCCTGCGAGAATCATCATCTCAGGAACAATGCGGAAATCCCGTTCTACACCGGTTTCGTCATGGTGCAGTACCTCAAGCCGGCCAACTACAAGGATGCGATCGACTACTTCAAGATGGCGATGCAGCGTTCCGGCGGTGGGCAGGATCAGAAGACCCATTACACCAGCTATTACTTCCGCTCTCTCGCCAAGCTGATGGCGATGGAGAAGGAGATGGATGAGCGTCTGGCTCTGGCGGAAGTGCTCCTCAAGGAGTGGCAGAACTCCCGCGGCTACAATGACTATGCCGGCAGCGGTGAAATGGCGACTCAGAACCTGAAGGAACGTCTCTTCCGGGCGCTCAAGGACATCAAAACTCCGTCGGAGGACTACACCCCGACCAAGCAGGTGCTCGACCGTGCGTCGGAGATTTCCAACAAGGTTTTCGCCGACAGTCACCTGTGCATGAACTGCATCTCCCCCTACGGCCCCGGCGAATCGTACTGTGCCAGCTGTGGTCAGGCCGTCAAGGCTTGGGGTAAATGCAAGAAGTGCCAGCGCACCATTTCGGGTGCGGCCTATTGCCCCTACTGCGGCACTTCTCAGAAGAAGTGAGGTATCCCGTGCTTCGGCGCAGGAAAATAGGGAAAACCGCCGTCATCATGACGGCGGTTTTTGTCGTTTCTCTGGCCGGGTACGTGCTCTCTGACGCGGTTCTTCAGCAGAATACGCTTCAGCAGGCCAAGCCGAATCGCGACGGTGAATACGGCCAGCTGGTCAACTGGCTGCCGAAAAGCGCCAAGCTGGCGATTGAGTACCGGGCCAAATATCTCTTCTTGCAGAACCGGATGAACCGGGCCCGCAAGATGGATCAGAAGGTGGATGCCATTTTCACCTTTGCGGATTATATCAAGGTGAAGGATCCTGTCGGCAGCGACACGATGCTGATCAGTGTGGTGACCGATCCGCAGTACAACGTTTCCCGGCGCGCCTATAAGTCGTTTGCCCGGCTGCTGCTCAGCAAAACGAGCAAGCGTCCGGTGACGATGGAGGAGTACCACAAACACATTGCCGGTCTCCGCTGGGAAGAGGATATCTTCGATGCCTGGGTGGCCGGCCAGACGCAGCTTAATTCCCTGCGGGTACCGGATCCGGTCTATCTGAAATTTTTCGCTCCGCTGCTGAAGCAGCCGAAGCCATACACCAATTACGATCGTTTTTACAGTGATGTGGAACGACGGGCGAAGAAGATCGGCGAGAATGAAATTGCCGCCAGGGCGGCACAGATTCGAGCGGCCAATCGTGCCGGGCGCCGTTCGCTCTCCCAGAATCTTCTGCGGGCTCCGCTGGAGTACCGCGAACGCTACAGCGAGGCGCAGGAGGGGCTTGCGGCCGCCAAAACGCCGGAGGAGAAGGTTTCCTGGATGACTTCGCTGGCGACGCTGACCCGCGACAAGGACGACGAGGAGAGCAACCGTCTGTTCAATCAACTGCTCGATACGCCGGAACTGAAGAGTGCGGAGAATGCATATCTGCCGCTGTCGCATCTTCTCCTGTATAACCGCAGCAAGCGGAAAGTTTCAATTCCGCAGTACCATACGGCACTCGAGAAGATCAAGGATCCGTTGCAGCTCTATCAGGCCTGGGAGGCAGGCATGCAGCAGCTGATGTCGCTCAAGGCCAAGCCGAAAACGATACTGGAATATCTCAGCCCGCTGCTGGATCGCGAGATCAAGTATCAGGACTACGCCGGTCTGTTCCGTGAAATCGTCAAGAACGCGGAGGCGTTGAAGGATACCGCAAAGGCGGCGAAGGCGAATGCGTTTCTTACCAGAGTGCAGGAGACGTTCATGCCGTCGCTGATGATGGGCGATGAAGCGTTGAGTAACGAATAGGGACGGATGGACGATGTGGGCTGTTGCTGAATTATCTTTGCTGAAAATGCGGGAAGGCGCATTTTATCTGCTGATTCTGGTGGGAATTGCGGTCTGCGTACTGGCTGACACGGCTGACCCGGTTTCCGGGCAGGTGACGAGGGAGTCTCTGTTCGCCTATGCGCTGAGCGGGGAATCGGTCAATGTGCCTCCGCTGACCATCGGAACCTGTGTCGGAATGCTGATCTGCATTCTTCTGGGAGTTTTCTACGGCTCCTCCGAGGTGCCGGGAGATATGAATTCCGGGCTGATTCTTGTGGTGCTCTCCAAGCCGGTCAGCCGGATGCGCTATCTGCTCGGGAAATATCTCTCGACGCTGTTGATGACGGAGGGAATTTTCATCGTGATTGAGGTGGTGTTGGTCATTTCGCACTTCATCTTCGGGACCGGCGGTTCGTCGGATTACTCAATGCGGCAGATTCTGCGTCAGTTCATTCCGCCGATGATGCTGATGCCGCTGATTGCGATCACGGTGACCTTTTCGACGGTGGCCGGCTCGATGGGGTCAATGGTGTTTACGACGGTCTATCTGCTCTTTTCGGCGGTGATGTCGTTCATGCCGCTGACGCTGGCGCTCTTCCCGGAGGGGATGATCCCGGGGCTTGGCGTTGCGATGACGGTGCTGCACTATTTCTTCCCGAATCTCATCTCCTATTTTCAAGAGAGTGTGCACGGGGCGTTTCTGGTATCGGCGCTGGTGCTTTACACCATTTCGTTGACGGTGCTTTTCCTGCTGCTTGCCATCTGGCGCATCCGCAAAATGGATTTGTCGCCGCTGCATTGACGGTAATCGCCAGACGGCCCGGCGGGAGTTGCGCCGGGCCTTTTTTATTCCGGAGTCGTAAAACCTGCGTCCGGTGGCCGGAGTTTTCCCGGCGTGATTTGCTTAAGAATAAGACAGGGTGGTATTATGGAATCAGGTAACCCGGGGAAACGTCGTATTACACCGCTGGAGCGGGCGATGCGACTGCTCAGTATTCGTTCCTATTCGGAGCGGGAGTTGCTTTCGAAACTCGGACGGGCGGGAGTGGCTGTTGAGGAGGCGCAGGCCGCGGTGACCGAGTGCCGCCGTCGCGGTTACCTCAATGATGAACTGCTTGCGGAGGATTTTGCCCATGCGCTTTCCGCACGCGGAAGCGGCGCCCGGCTGATCCGGTTGCGGCTCCGAAACCGGGGGCTGGCGGCGGAACATGTCGAAGCCGCGCTCGAAAAGACCGCTGATCTCGAATTCGAAGCCGCCCGTCGCGCTCTCGATTACAAGTTGCGCATGCTCACCAGGGAGAACGATCCGCGGAAAAAGCGGGAGAAGGTGTTTCGTTTTCTGGCCAGCCGCGGCTTCTCCGGTTCCGTCATTCGGGAACTTTTCAACCAAGTCGATTTTTCCGACACGGCTGAAGAGGAATTTGATCCCTTCGGTGACGCAGGGTGCGATTGTTTCGACGATGGTGATGACGGGACCGGTTCCTGCTGACTGTTTTTTCCTTTCTCTGCAAAAAAACAATCCTGAGGCCTGTTGCTTTCCTCTATTTATGCAAAAATTGCATAAATGAGACAATTTTTACTGTTTTGCTATTGACATTTGCAGAAAATCGGGTATAATTATAGAGGAAGCAAAAAATAGGTGTAGAAAAATGGCTGTATCGAGAACGAGAAATACCAATGGAACATCGGGGGTGCTGGCGCAGGTGGCGCTCCGGGCCCGGGTCTCGACCGGGACGGTGAGCCGTGTGTTCAACAACAGCGCATTGATTCCTTCAGAAACCCGCAGCCGGGTGCTGTCGGCGGCGCGCGAGCTGGGATTCCGGCCGCGGGTCGGAGTTCGGAACAAGCAGATCGCGCTGGTTACCGAGCCGCCGTACAAGACGGTGATGGGCGGTTACGTCAATACGCTCACGCAGTATATCTGCTTTGCGCTCTCGCGTGCGAATGCCGGGATCAATCTGATTACCGAGGACCGGATCGGGAGTCTCGCCGACTGCTGGTTCGACGGCATCATTGGCATCGCCTGGGAGTCGGAGACGATTGAAATGCTTCGCAAACTGCACAATCTGCCGATTGTCTGGCTCAGCGATGATCAGAGCGAGTATTTTCACACCATCTATGTGGACTGCCGCGCGACCGGTCACCTCGCCGGAGAGTATCTTTTCAGCAAAGGGCATCGGCGGATCGCCGTCATTCACGAACCGGACTACACCGGCACCGGCCGGGCGGACGGTGTCGGCGACGTGCTGCGGGAGAACGGATACGATCCGGATGAATATCTGCTGAAGTTTGCCAACACGCTGCCGCTGCATCTCTCGGTCAAACAGATGATCGATGCCGGATGCACCGCGGTCTGGGTGACCGGCGAGGATATGAAGGCGCTCGAAGTGAACTGGCTGATTCAGGAGCTGGCAGGCAAGCGGGTGCCGGAGGACATTTCGCTGATGGCGTTTGAGAATCCCGGCGTTTCCGAATTTCAGCGCCCCTCGTTCACGACCATCGCAAGCCCGTTGCGCGAAACCGCGGAAAAAGCGGTCGAACTCGTCCTCGCCGATGAGCTTGACGGGTTGCAGAAAATCGAATTGACCAATACTCTGATCGAACGGAACTCCGTAATCGCTTTGAAACCCGAATCAAGGAAAGGTATTCATCATGTCGCGCTGTAACAAGGAGGGTCGGACACCAATGAAAAAGCATTTTACCTTGATTGAACTCTTAATTGTAATTGCAATCATCGCGATCCTGGCGGCGCTGCTGCTGCCGGCGCTGAGCAGTGCGCGGGCGAAGGCGCGGGATCTCACCTGCGTCAACAACCTCAAGCAGATCGGCACCTACATGGCGATGTATGTTGATATGAGCAAGAACCGTTTACCCGCATATAACGGCAACTGGTCTGAGAATGCATGGCAGGGAAGAGGAAAATGGCAGGATGTGCTTTACCGGATGACGAAACCGGGCTTGGATCCTATCGATTTGATTCATTATGATAGAGCGGATCAACCGGTAGATAAAATCAAAGGCGATAACCGGCCGAAAGCCTTCTTCGCCTGTCCGGCCATGCTGGAATCAAAACCATATGAGCAAGGCATTTCTTTGCATTATTCTTCCAATTCCTATCACACGAATCCGGATTATTCGGAACATAAAGCGAATTGGGCAGCCAACACTTGGGGGCCGAATTGTTTGATTACCTCCATCAAGCAGCCTGGTCGTCGGATGATTGTGATGGATACCGCCCGGGAAGATGCCAGTCCGGAAGTTGGAGCTAAAAACAAGATTGCAACTGATCTTAACGGCTGGCGCCATCAGAAAAAGCAAGGGATGAATGTTCTCTTCGCCGATGGGCACGCCAAGATGATGAAATATGCTGAAATTCCTGATATTGGTAGTGCCGGTCTTGATGGTACTACAGCGAAAGATCCGAATGGTTTCTGGGCTACATGGCAGAGATAAACCCACTCCCAACAAAAGGAAAGGAAATAGAAAATGAGACACAACTTCACCCTTTTCGAACTCCTGCTGATCGTCGGAGTTATCGCAATCGCGGCGGCAATGATGCACCCGATGCTCTCGGCGGCGCGCGACGCGGCGGCGGAAGCCGGATGCCGCAGCAACCTCTCGCTCTTCAGCAAGGCGGCGACCTCCTACAGCAACGACAACGACAACTGGGCAATCACCGGCTACCTCGGAGCACAGACCGGAAACTGGTTCCACGTCTTCGAGAGGTCGTACGGCATCAATAAGGATGCGTTCCACTGCCCGGCCGACGCGAACTACTCCTTCTCCTCGAAGGGACTTAATTACGGCCTGAACGTGCTCACCTTCGGCGAAACCTTCAACAACAACCAGAAGAAGGTTCCGCACAAGGTCGATGAGATTTCGAAGTTCGGCCGCAACGACAAGCTGATCATGTTCATCGACACCCCGCCGGTCTGCGCCGGATACAACGGCAAGATCCGTCACGGCGGCGGCCAGGGCGCCTATTACGAGTCCACCTCGCCGGTCGCTCCCTACAACTCGGCTTCGGCCTACTATCCGGCCTACGTCCGCCACTCCGACAACGCTGAGGCGATGATGTTCGACGGCCATGTCGAGACGCTCTCCGTCCGTCAGCTTTCCGACGAGCGTGATCAGTACACCAATCCGCGGGTCGAGCAGTGGCGCGACGGCAACCTGGCGCTCCGCGGCAACGTGAAGTAATTCCCCCCGACTTTGTGAGGATATGATGAAGTTATTGAATCTCTGGTGCGGTCTCCTTGCTGCTGCGGCGATCACCGTCGGCGCGAAGGAGCTGCCCTTCAAAGCGGACAACGTCTCCGCCAAAGGTTCCGGCAGATTTGCCGTAAACGGTCGGGAGATCCATCTTAAGATCGACGACCCGCGTGGAACCTCCGGGGTGCGGATCTCCCCGCCCGGCAAGAGCGGCGTCTGGGATATGTCCGGTTACAAGGTGCTGGCCGCCGACATTGAGAATCTCTCGAAGGAGCGTCCGATGCGGCTGGTGATGTTCATCTCCAACGGCTCCTGGCCCAACAAGGACTTCAAGGAGAGCTACGTCGGCATCGCCCTGAACCCGGGCGAGAAGCGCACACTGCGGATGGAGCTGCCGCACATGAAGCGATTTTGCTTCCCGAAGGGGGTGCCCTCTCCCGCCGTGATCGACACGGAGAAAGTGAAGGCGGTGGAGTTCTACATGCAGTGGCCCTTCGAGCCGAAAAAGCCCGGATTGGTCGACTGCCGGATCAGCAACCTCCGGCTGGAAGAGCCCGGCGCGGTGAAGGCGGCGCCGGAACCGTTCTTCCCCTTCATCGACCGGTATGGTCAGTTCGTTCATGATGAGTGGCCGGCCAAGATCCATTCCGACGCCGATCTGGTCCGCAACCGCCGGGAGGAGGAGAAGGAGCTGGCCGCTTCGAAACGGCCGGCGGAATGGAACCGTTTCGGTGGCTGGAAAAATGGTCCGCAGCTCGAAGCGACGGGCAATTTCCGTGTCGCCAAGTACGACGGCAAGTGGTGGATGGTCGATCCGGAAGGACGGCTCTTCTTCTCCCACGGCATGGACGTGCTGACCACCTCGGGCAATGCGATCCGCTGCGCCGGACGGCCCGAATGGTTCGCCTTCCCGGTCGGCAATGAAAAGGAGATCGCCTTCAACCGGCGCAATCTCCAGATCAAATACGGCAAGAAGGACTATGAACCGGATTTCTTCCACACCGTCAGCCGCCGGCTGGAGCATTGGGGATTCAATTCGATCGGCGACTGGGGCGATTTCCGCCTGATCGCGCTCGGCGAGATCCCCTACACCATGCAGCTCACCGACTACGACTGGAAGATGCCGCGGGTCGGCACGAGCAACCTCAAATTCTACGATGTCTACGATCCGCGTTACGTGGCGAAGATGCGGACGCTGATCCCCGATCTGGCGGAGAAGCATCCGGAGGTGCTGCGTTCGCTCACCGATCCGATGTGCATCGGCTACTTCATCGACAACGAACTCAACTTCGGCAACCGCAAGCCGCTGGAGCTGATTCGCGCGGTGCTCGGCAGCCCGGAGAAGCAGTGCATCAAGCGTGAGTTCATCGGAGACCTGAAACGCAAGTACCATACGGTCCACAAGCTCAACAAGGCCTGGAACACCAGCTATGCCAGCTGGAGCGCGATGCAGCGGAGCACCGAGGTGCCCGAAAAGCAGACCGAGGCGTACCGTGCCGACGGCAAGGCGTTTCTGGAGAAGACGATCGACCGCTATTTCGCAATCTGCCGCGATTCGATCAAATCGGTGGCGCCGCATCGGCTCTACCTCGGCTGCCGCTTCATCAGCACCGACAGTGTGATTCCGGAGCTTTCGGCGGCGTCGAAGAAGTACTGCGACGTGCTGACGGTCAACATCTACGCGCACTCTCCGGCCAACATCGGCGCCGAGACCTTCCCGGATATGCCGGTTCTGATCGGCGAATTCCACTTCGGTGTGCTCGATCGCGGCATGTATTCGCCGGGACTCTGCCCGGTCGGCGTGGATCAGAACGATCGCGCGATCGCTTATACCCGGTTTCTGCAGGGGGCGCTGCTCCATCCGCAGATTGTCGGAGCGCACTGGTTCCAGTACCGGGACCAGCCGCTGACTGGCCGCGGCGACGGGGAGCGCTATCAGATCGGCTTTGTCGATGTCGCCGATACCCCCTATCCGGAAATCTGCCGCGCTTCGCGCGAAGTCGGCGAGAACATGTACCAGTACCGGTTGAACGGAAAGCCGCAGAACAGCATGCGCAGCGAAGCGGCTGCTCCGGAAAAAGCGGAAAAGGTCGTTCCCGCAAAGGATGGGACTCCCTTGAAGAGGTGAGAGTTCCGCACTTCGGTTTGCAAGCTCCCCGACCGTCGGCATGGCGGTCGGGGAGCTTTTTGCGTTCCGGCGGGCGGGGCGTGGGAATCTCCGCCGGAGAGCGGAAAAACGGTTTGTTTTTTCAGGCATTCCGTGATATAATAAGAGAAATATTTTAACCAGATGCGCGTGTGGAATGTCGGACGGCCGGCTTGAGAAGACCCGGACGGTCGGAGTCCGGCGGGAGTTCCGTTCCGGTCCGTTTCCGACGCAGAGAGTGACAGATGCATACGGAATGGCTGCTTCGGATCGACCGCCGGCTCGGCGGACTGCTTCTGCTGTTCTGCCGGCGGTGGCGTCGGCGGACACTGCCGACTGCGGTCCGGACGATTCTGGTTTTCAAATTCATGGGAGGCGGCTCGATCACCGTCGCCGGTCCGCTGCTGCTGGCGCTGCGCCGGCGGCATCCCGGAGCGCGGCTGGTGCTGGTCTGCACGTCGCAGGTGGCGCCACACGCGGAACTGCTCGGGCTGTTCGATCGGATCGAAGCTGTTGAAGACCGCGGAGTGTTTCGTCTGGCGCTTTCCCTGGCCTCCATCCTGTACCGGTGCCGGAGGATGCGGCCGGAGCTTTCCGTCAATCTGGAGGTCTACTCTCGGGTGGCGGTCTTCTGCGGCGCACTGGCAGGAGGCCGGTTCCGGAGCGGATTTTATCTGGAAGAGGAGACGCCCGTGCGCGGATGTTACGATATGGCGCTCCCGTTTGCGCGGCGGGGGCGCGTCTATGAATATTACGATGCGTTGGCGGGGAAGCTGGAGTCCCCCCTGCCGGAGCCTGAGGAGCTGCGGGAGCGGATCTGTTCAGAAGTCCCCGTTCCGACGGTCGGGGGGCCGCTGCTGGTGGCTGCGCCGTTCTGCAGTGCGTTGAGCTTTCTCCGTCGGTGGGATTTTCTCTCCTGGGGGAAATTTCTTACCGAATTTCTGACTGCGCATCCGGAGTGGCGGGTGCTGGTGATCGGCGGTCTGAAGGATGCCGGGCACGCCCGGGAGATCCTTGCCGCGGTGCCGCCAAAGCTGGCGGAGCGGATCTCTTCCGGCTGCGGCAGGCTCTCTCTGCGGGAGTCGGTGGCGGCGATTCATGGTTCGGCCCTTTTTGTCGGTATCGACAGTGCGCCGCTCCACTGGGCGCGGCTGACGGGGCGGCGGGTGCTCAGTTTCTGGGGCGCGACGGAACCGGACCTGCTGCTGCGTCCGTCTCCGTGGCTCGCCGAGACGGTGATTCGGGTGGAGGCACCCTGTTCTCCATGTGTGCATTCGGTGGAGCGGAGCCGCTGTTCCGGCCGGGCGGCTTGTATGGCGGAGATATCGCCGGAACGGGTGTTCACGGAAGCGGAGCGGCTGCTCCGGCGGCCGGAGCCCTGCTTGTGCCGTGTTGCATTGTCCATGAAGTGATAGCAGGAGGTTGAGATGTTTATTCCGCTGGCACTGGTCTTGTTGGTGACCGGGTTGTTCTGGCTCTGTTCCGCGCCCCGAAGTTCTTCGCCGCAAGTTCCGCTTCCGGTGAAGGTGCGGTTCGCGGTGTTCGGGCAGTCGGGAATTCTGGCACTGGCGGCGGGCGGATTCTACTGGCGGACGATGCGGTTCGAACCGGAACCGTATCAGGATTTTATCGGCGGCTTTCTCGGCATGTCCGGCATGCCGAAAAGTTTTGAGTACACAGCGGAATATGTCGGGCTGGTTGTCTTCGGCGCGGCGGCGTTTCTGCTCTGCCGCTGGTACCGGCGGCTGGCGGCGGAGCCGGGCGGCGCCGCACTCCTCGCCCGGATCGGCTTCTATTCCCTTCTGCTCGGCTTCGTCATGGCGGGGCAGGCGGTGACGGTCGCGTCGCTGGAGCCGCTGACGACGCTTCCGGCGCTGGCGGTTCTGCTCGCTTTTCCGGCGCTGGCGGTGATGCCGGCAGGGGATGCCGTCGCCGCTTCCCGCACGGCGGAGCGCTGTTATGCCGGACTTCTGCTCTTCCCGTTTTCGCTGGCAGGAGTTCAGTTCTTCCATCAGCGGGTATGGGGAGTGGGAGAGCCGGTGACCGGATTTCTTTACGTCGCGGTGATCTGCCTGCTGCTCTGGCGGATTCGCCGGAATCCCTCTCCGGGGAGTTGTGACCGGTTTTTCTTCGTCGCCCAGCTCGGAATTCCGCTGCTCTTCCTCTACCTGCTGCCGCCGCCGTTTCAACGGCGTGACGGCAGCTGGTTCGATCCGGAAATTCACTGGACATTTTCTCTGTTGGTGTGGATTCTGATCGGAATTGCCTGGTTCGCGCTGGCGCGGGCATTCCGTCGCGCCGCGGAAGGGGAAATTTTTCGGGTGCCGCTGCCGATTCTGCTCGCCATGGCGGGGTGCCTGCTCGCCGGGCAGGACGGCTGGCCGGCCATCTGGCATGACGACTATCACAACGGCGAAGTGGCGCTTCCGTGGTATCTCTGGCAGACGATGGGGTGTGTTCCCTACATCGACTACATTCCTTCGCGCGGTTTGATCAATTATTTCCCCGGGTTCTTCACCTGGCTGTTCCGTGGGCATGATCTTTCGTTCCTCGGCATCGGTCAGAGGCTGGCGGATCTCGCGGTGCTCGCGGTGCTGCTGCCGCCGTTGCGCCGCCGCTGCGGGAGTGTTGTGGCGTTTGCGGCGATTCTGGTGATTTCCGGGCTGGGATGCGGCATCGGCGCCGGGCTGGCGGTGGCGATCGCCTTCTTCTTCTTCCTGACCGAACCGGAACGCTACCGTGATCCGATCCGGTGGCTCTGGTGGTTTGGCGTGCTCGGGCTGGTCGGCGTTTTCTACTCCCTTACCGACACGGCGGCGATGGTGCTGGCGACGGTGCCGCTGCTGCTCCGGCAGCTGTGGCGGGCGGTGACGGAACAACGGCGGGCATTTTGCCTCTCCGCCGGTGCGGTCGTGGTGATTGCGCTGCTGCTTCTGCTGACGCCGTTCTACCGAATCATCGGCAGGATGCTGTGCATTTTGCTGGAACAGGCGGGCGTCTACACTCTGGCGCATTGCGTGCCGTGGATGAGCTCCCGTGAGCTTGATGCCATGGTGACGCAGGGGCTGTTCTGGCAGTTCGTCCGGTTCGGCTGGCTGGGAGTGGGGGCAATGGCGCTTTTCTCGCTTCTGCGGAAACGGCGGAATACATTGCGGGATGAACTGCATTTTCTCGGCAGCTCCTCCGTTCTTATTCTGACGGTCCTGCTGATCCAGCGGGCAGGGGGGCGGATTGATCTGGGCAGCACGTCGCGCATCTTCACAGTCTCCGGATTGTTTGCCGGATTTCTGGTTCCATGGCTGCTGCCGGGGCTGGCGCGCCGCCGGGCTTTGCTCTGCGGCTGGGTAATCGTTCTCGGCTTGTATGGCCTGCAAAGCGCCGACTGGCGGAATCTCCGGTACAACTGTACCGTGACGGTTGTGGAGCCGGAAGGGGTGGTCGATCTCAGTGCGGCGGGATTCCCGATGCTCGGCCGTGCCTCATTGATTCAACCGGATCATCTCGCCCATCTGATCGGCACGAAGGCGTTGCTCGACCGGGTGCTTGAGCCGGAGGAGAGCTATCTTGACATGACCAACAACGCGACCGGTTACGCCTACTTCCACCGCCGTCCGCCGGTCTCCTATCCGGCGTGGAACTACGTTGCCTCGCGTCCGCAGGTGGAGCGGATGGTGGAGGAGGTGAAGGCGGCAAAACCGCTTCTGGAGCTGGTGAAGGGGCGCGACGTCAACTTCTACGAAGGGCGTCTGCCGTTCCGTGCCCACGCGCTCTACCGGTATCTGCTGAAAGAATACCTGCCGTTCCGGGATACCGGCGGCCGGATCTGGATGATCCGGCGCGGTTTCGAAGCGCGGCTGAACGGAGTACCTCAGGTGGAGGCCGCTTCGATCGGCGATATGGCGCTGGCGGCGGAGGCGTTTCAGGATCCGAAGATCGACGCCTATCCCTTCACCTGGGGCGCTTCGCTGGAACGGCTCGCGCCGCACCTGGCGGATCCGGTTCCGGTGCGGGTCGGAGCGGGGAAGAATCTTCGAGGCGGAGGGGAGGGACTCTTTTTCGCCCAGCCTGGCGGAGCGGAACTGCGGCTGGAGATTCCCGCCGGAATGACAGGGGATTTTCTGCTGCTCGAATTCGACCGTCCGATCGTCGGCCGCGACTTCCGGGTGGTCTGGGAGGATGTGCTCGCCGGCAGGGGGCAGCCGTGGATCGAATTCTGGGGCGGCTCCAATTGCTATCTCATCCCGTTGGACACCTCGCCGAACTGGCTGCTGTCGCCGTGGAAGCGGAACTGCCGGGTGAAACTGCCCGGAACGTTTGCCGGCGAGTTCCGGCTGCTCCGGGCGGAGTTTCTCCGGCGGCGCTGAACGTCGGTCAGCGGAGCAGGCCGCCGTCGATGCCGACGATTCGGACGGTGAGCGGAATCTGTTGCCCGGCACGCTCCATCGCCTGTTCGACGATGGCGGTGGTGCCTCCGCAGCAGGGAACCTCCATCCTCGCGACGGTGATGGAACGGATCCGATGACGGCGGAAGATTTCCGCGAGTTTTTCCACGTATTCTTCGGTGCTGTTGTCCAGTTTCGGGCAGAAGACGACGAGAATGCGACCGTCGAGCAGTTCCCGGTGGAAGCCGCCGAAGGCGTGGGCGACGCAGTCGGCCGAGATCAGCAGATCGGCGTCATCGAAATATTCCGCAGCGGGATTGAGCAGTTTGAGCTGAACCGGCCACTGCCGCAGGGCGGAAGGAGTGTCCGCCGGAGCGGATGTCGTCGTCCGGCGCGGTGCGAGCCGTTTCGCCAGTGTGCCGGGGCAGCCGCAGGGGAGCTTCCCCGCCTGCTGCAGATCCGGCACCGGAAGTCCCTGTTCCCGGAGGCAGGCGACTGCGGTTTCCAGCAGCTTGAATTCTCCATGCTCCTTCAGATGCTTCAGATGGGCCTTGATGGTGTTGGGGCCCTGCCGGATGATGTTCTCCATCACCTTGCGCTCATCGTAGGCTTCGGCCTCCCGTTCGACGACCTGAATCGCGCCCAGCGGACACTCGCCGATGCAGGCGCCAAGGCCATCGCAGAAGAGGTCGCTGACCAGCCTCGCCTTGCCGTCGATCAGCTGGAGTGCCCCTTCCGGGCAGTTGGGGATGCATTTGCCGCAGCCGTTGCATTTCGTTTCATCGATCTGGATAATTTTTCTCTTCATGATGGATTTCCTCCTTGGATGACACATTGTCGATTTTAAAGTGCGGGAACTGGAATCAGCCGCAGGGAGCGAGAAGTTTCCGCAGAACGTCGATGAGTTCTTCGCCTTTCCGCCGCAGGTCAAACGCGCCGCCGGAGAGTCCCCACTGCTTCACCAGCAGCCGGACTGGCCCGAAGACCAGCCGGAAAAGCATTTCTTCCGGAATATCCTGCCGGATCTCGCCGGAGCGCTGCGCTTTGCGGAAGTGCTCCCCGAGCTTTTCCCGGTGTCGGTGCATCATCTCCAGCAGGAGTTGGGCGAACTGCGGATCTTCCATGAAAAGCTCTTCGGCGAAGAGCACCTTCGCCAGCGGCGGCTGTGCCGCAACCTGTCCGAAACGGTTCCGGACGAACCGGGCCACCGCTTCGAAGCCGGTCAGTTCCGGCGGGAGTTCCGGAACTCCCCGGTCGAACTCCCCGATCAGGGTACGGATGATCTCCGATTTGTTCCGGAAGTGTCGGTAGATCGCCGGTTCGGTGATGTTCAGTTTCTCCGCCAGATTCCGGATTGTGAGATTCTGCATTCCCCCATCGGCAAGAAGTTTCAGCGCTGCCGTTAAAATTTCCTGCTGCCTTCCGGTAAGTTTCATCTGCCGATCTCCTGGTGTTAGTTATCATTCACTAACAATAGAAGTGATTTTTCCAAAAAATCAAGGGCGGATGTGAAAAATCGATAAAAATTCCTGAAAAATTGATTTTACAGGATCAGGAGCATTCCCAGATTGCGGAGCAGGCCTGACTTGTAAATTCTGTGTTTCAGAATGCAGCGGCGTCTGCGGAGGAAACTCATCGAGTCCAGCGAAGCAAACGCTTCGAGAATTTCCTGTTCCGGGGGAGGAAGCTGGTCGTGAAAACGTTCCAGCAACGCTTTCCCCTGAGTGACATTCTGATAAAACCGTTTCCGGATGCGCCCGGGGCCGTCCAGAGCTTTTCGGAGGAAGGCGAGTGGGGTATAGTGGAACGCACCGTAGACATTGCTGCCGGACTGGCGGTACAGCAGAGTCGGCTCGTCGAGGAAAGCGATTTTACCGAAGAGGACGGCAACCAGAGTGATCCAGTGATCGTGCATGACCGCCGAAGGAGGAATTGGTCGGGCGAGTTCCGCCAGCGCCCGGTTGAACAGCATGGTATTGCCGTTGGGGACATTCTGCACCAGAAGCCGGGAGAGTTTCAGGTCGTACGGAGCAAGATGCTGATAACGGATCATGGAAGGAGCGATCTCGTTCAATTCGACATCGACCACTTTCGTATCGGTAAAGACCATAAGGGGAGTTTGAGTGCCGTATTTGTGTTCGAGTTCCCGGTATGCTTTCAGAGACCGGGAGATTTTGTCCGGCATCCAGACGTCGTCATGATCGGCAAACATGATGAGATCCGCGTCGACATGCTGGAGCAGAGCGGAAAAGTTTTCCAGAGCGAGAGCGCGTTCTTGCCCGATCAAGCGGATTTTCTCCGGAAAACGGGTCTGATATTCCTGGACAATGGACAACGTGGAGTCCGTGGAACCCCCATCCCGGATCAGCAACTGAAAATCCTGACAATCCTGTTGTAGAATGGAATCGAGCTGTTCTCGCAGAAAACGCTCTGAATTATAGGTGGCAAGCAAAATCTGAAGTTGCATCATGACAGAATCTTTTTGAGTGCATCAATGACCCGGTATACATCGTCGGACGGCATGTGGGGGCCGATCGGAAGACTCAGGAAGGTCGCCGCCATCTCTTCGGCGATGGGGAAATCTCCTTTGTGGAAGTTCATCTCGGCATAGGCCTCAGACAGGTGGGGTGGAATCGGGTAATGGATCATCGTCGGAATCCCCATATTTTTCAGCTCTTTCTGAACCTCATCCCGGTTCTGTACCCGAATGATGTACTGGTGCCAGACGCTGTCCGGAAGTTTGCTCTGCGGGAGTATCACACCATCCACATCTGCGAGTCCGTCAAAATACAGGGCGGCGATTTTTCTGCGTCTCGCGTTCCAGTCATCCAGGTGCGGTGTTTTGACCGCCAGAAAAGCCGCCTGCAATGCGTCGATCCGGCGATTGTATCCTTTGACCTCATTGTGATATTTGATGCGGGAACCATAGTTGCGGAGAACCCGTACCCGGTCGGCGACAGCAGGATCGTTCGTCGTTACGCCGCCGGCTTCTCCAAAGGCTCCGATATTTTTGGCCGGGTAAAAACTGAATGCGGCGGCGTGTCCAAGATTCCCGGTGCGCCTGCCGTGATACAGGGCTCCCTGAGATTGTGCGTTGTCCTCCAGAACAAACAGATGATGTTTTTCCGCAATCTTCATGATCGGCTCCATATCCGCCGGTGTACCGTAAAGATGTACGACTGCGATTGCGGTCGTTTTCGGCGTGATGGCAGCTTCAATGCGTGCCGGATCAAGGTTGTAAGTAAGCCATTCCGGTTCCACCGGGACGGGGATGGCTCCGACCTGGGAGATTGCGAGCCAGGTAGCGATATAGGTATTGGAGGGCACGATGACCTCATCACCCGGTTTCACTCCGCCGGCTTCCAATCCCAGGCAGAGCGAATCCAGCCCGTTGGAAGCTCCAACACAATATTTCGTACCGCAAAATTCCGCCCAGATTTTTTCAAAATTTTCAACTTCCGGGCCGAGGACATACCAGCCTGAGTTCATAAACCTGAAATAAGCTTTGTCCAATTCATCTTTCAGCTCCAGATAGGGGGCCTTCATATCGAGAAACTGCATTATTTCAACCCTTTATATTCCAGAAACTCATTATAGTCACGAATGTAGTCGTTCTTGTCGTACTCCTCCGAGGCGAGGACCAGAAGTACGCAATCCGGAGAGTGCTTGTATTGTATGCCCCAGCATCCGGACGGCAGGTGCAGACCACGGGTCGGGGTGTCGAGAAGGTACTCCTCACGCTTTTCGCCGTCATCGACGATCACATGAAGCGAACCGTGAATGGCTATCAAAAACTGTTCACATGTCTTGTGCGCATGTTCTCCCCGGACCTCCGTGGAATCGACACCGTATGTATAAAAAATACGTTTGATCGGAAACGGAAGCAGCTTTTGAAACTCCAGAACACTTAGATCTCCGCGAATATCGGAAAAACTAGGAATGGAATACAGCAGCTTGGATTCGGGCCTGGATGCCTTTTGATTTGTCTCGTGTTTCCCGGTCAGTTCTGCTCCGACATATCCAACGATACGTGCCGGATTGCCGACGACAATTGCATAAGGGGGAACATTTTTAGTGACGACCGCGCCGGCTCCGACCATTGCGTACGCTCCGATCGTCACCGGCAGAATGGTAGCATTGGCCCCGATGGAAGCTCCCCGGCAGATAAGTGTACGGCAGTAGGTTTCCGGATATTGCTTGCTCCGGGGAAAGCGGTCATTGGTAAAGGTGACAGACGGGCCGATAAAAACATCATCTTCCGCAGTGATGCCTTCCCAGATACTGACTCCGCATTTCACGGTGACTCGATCACCCAATGTCACTCCATTTTCAATGAACGTATGATCGCAGATGTTGCAATCGTCGCCGATTACCGCACCGCCAAGAACATGAGCCCAGGCCCAGATGCGGGTCCTTTTCCCGATTACGGCTCCCGGTTCAATGATTCCCTGCGGATGAATAAAAAAGGGAGTTTCACTCATAGCATTTTTCTCCTTTTCTGCACCAGGCCATGATCCGGTCGGCAAATAGAAAGTTCCATATCATCGTTACCGGTATCACCGCATAAGTCAAAATTGTTTCGTATCCCGCCGGCAGGAATTGCAAAAGTACTTTGAGCAATACCATCCCGATTCCCATCCCCGATAAATATGCAACGAAATATAATATAAGTCCGCGGAGGCGGAACGGCGAATGAAACACCAGTTTTGCGTTCAGCCAGTATGAGAGAACCAGCGTTACCAGATAAGCAATTGCGTAAGACAGCAGAGGAGGCAGTTTCAGCCATTCATTTTCGATGAAAATCAGAACCATGGACAAAAGAGTGACACCGCCGCCTACTCCGGCAAACCCGCAGAAGCGACGAATAAGAACTGTAAGGACATCATTTTTCATCATCACCATCCTTGCTGCGAATGATGTATCCCGGACGACCCTTGACCTCTTCATAAATCCGCCAGATATATTCGGCGATTACTCCTAAGGCAAGCATGATCATTCCCCCGAAAAATGCGATCTGGATGATGATGGAAGTCCAACCGGGAATCCGTACTCCCCAGAAGTTTTGATTGCCGAACAGGGCAATGTAGGTGTAAAATATGATCGCGAGAAAGGAGAGACAGAAAAAAAGAAGTCCAGTATAGGTGATCAATTGAATGGGAAACGTTGAGGCGGAAAAGAAATTGTTTTTGGCCAGAAGCAATTTTTTGCGGAATGTCCAGCGGGATTTCTTCTGATTCAACCCGAGCGGCCGTTCGTATGCGTAATAGTACGGATTGAAGCCCAGACGAAGCACTTCAGCAATGCTTGAGGTATTGATGGGATGGATCCGGGTGTTGAGAATGTCGATAATTTCCCGGTCGATGAAAAAGAGGTCCGCGCCGCCGACAGGATATTTGATATCGGAAAACGCATTCATGATCCGGTAAAAAGTCAAAGAGAAAAATTTGCTCAACCAGGGATCTTCCCGATTCAAACGGTAGGGAATGATGATCTTCTCCCCCTGTTCCCAGAGACGGTACATGTCGACCACCGTTTGATATGGTTGCTGTTCATCATCCACCATCGGCATCGCGCAAGCTCCTTTGCAGACAGACAGGCCGGCGAAAACCGAATAATGGCTGGTGTAGTTGCGACTCAGCTGATATGCCCGGACGTTACTATGCTTTTTCTCAAGTTCGAGTGCCATCTGATAGGAATCATCTCTGGAACCATCATCGATGACGATGAATTCAAACGGGATTCTTTCCCTGTCGAGCAATTGCGAGAGTTTGTCGAAACAGCGTTCAATTCTCTCTCGACTGTAATAGGAGAGCAATATGATTGACAGCAGCGATGATTTCATGGTTGCTCCTTGTAGATGGCAAAGTGATGAATCGTGCATTTTTGATTGGCGGCGTCCAGTAAATCAACCCGGAATCCCCGTTCCAGATGTTGCCCGGGAATGGAAAACGCTACTTCGTTCTCTCCTGCAACCATATCGAGATCAATGCAGTTGAAATTCGGTTCGATCGCCGGATCCGGGCTGAAGAACTGTGCGATTCCTGAGGTCGAGGCGGAAAAGCGCAGATGGACAATATATTTTTCGGTCTTATTTACCGGAACTGGTTTGAAAATAAGCTGAAAATCTTCCCCTGTTGACTGATATGTGTTTTCCCCTATCAATTTCCCCTCTACCATGTTGGATACGGCAGACGGAGAAAAATCCCAGACTGCGTTGCGGTTTTTCAACAATGCCGGCTGAAGTTCTTCGATATGATCACGCGGAGATGAGTGGTAGATAATTTTTTTGCCGAGGTTGTATCGAAGATTCTGTAGACCTGAAAAATCGGAAAATTTTATCAATACGGTCCCGTTGATATATTTCAGAGACGATTGCTCCGGCCAGGTTCCCATTGAGGGGGCGATGTCGACAGCTGTCTGATAATCAGTTTCCTTCGGAGAGCCAAAGTATTTCTCTCCCATGATATGCAACATGGAAACAAAACGATGTGCGGCTCCCTGATCCCAGAATAAAATGGAATGTCCGACGGTTTCCTTCTTCAAAAATGGATATTTTGTTTCCTGCTCTCCCATGCGGTAACCGATAACGACAATGGGAATCTCTTTCCCCTGAGCGACATCCGCAGAGAATTCCGGGTTATTGTAGAGTCTTGAAAGCATATTCTGCAGCAGCACCTGGTCCTGATCGAAACTCAGTTTGCTGGAGTAGGCCAGCTTGTTGTTCAGGATAACATATTGAATACCGATGAGAATAAGAAAACAACCGAGAATGTATTGAAGCGTTTTCTGTTGTTCCAGGTTTCTCCATGCCAGATGGAAAATACATACTGTTGCAAACGGAAAGGCGATCATGCTTCGCAACGGCATTTCTGCTTTCTGGTTCAGCAGATCGAGGGAGAAGGGGAGAATCGCCAGCAGAAAGATGAGGAACAGAGTGATCAAAAAAGTCATGACGCTTCTGTGGAGAAAAAGAGATGTGATTGGAATGAGTGCCAGGCAAAGACAGATCAACAGAAAGTGACCACTGACCGGTTCTCCGAAATTGGCCTGGTACAAATCATGCAATTTGAGACAAAATAGAACGAAGTGGCGTCCCGCCTCCAGCATGGAGCCCGGTGGATTGATGAAATTGTCGATATAACTGATCTGCAGATTGAAATACCACAAACTGAATTTTTGAATGGCGAGGTATCCTGCCAGAGATGCCAGGAAGAGCAGACCGAATCGGATGGCGGGCCATATGCATTGGGGCCATGATTCATTCTGGAGGGTAATTCGCTGCAGCAGATACGCCAGACAGACGACAGGCATGAGCAGCAGTGCGGATTGATAACAGGCTACCGCGAAAGCGCCAAGCAGTATACCAATACAAAAGTGAAATCCTTTTCTGCTTCTGCAGAAGATTGCCGCAGCGATTGTTGCTGCAAGAATCGCAATGCCGGCTCCCGGACAAAGGGAGGAAAATGAGAATGTGAAATACAGGATCGGGCAGGCAAGCAGCAGCGGAAGGAAAATATATTTCGATGATTCTGATGCCTGAAGGAGCTCAAATAAAATCAGAAACGCACAGATAACGCAGCTAAGTGTCACAAACAGGCTGAAGAATGGGATCGACGGATTTCCCAGAATTCTATCAATGAGCGCCATCCCCCAGCGCCCCTGCGTCAACCAGCTGGCGGAAGATTTTCCCTGGGAAAACAAAACGAATTCATCATCAATGGAAATGGTGAAATGAAAAAGCTCGTAGCCCCAGGCAACTAATAAAATCAGGCCGGAATATCCAATGAACCAGCGATGTGTGTAGATATAATCTTGCAGATTGGATAACGAATTGATTAAACGAGAATTCCATTGGTATCGAATGCTCATTGTGCGCCTCTCCCCTAGGTTGGACAACTTTTATTAAAAGATTGGTGTAAAGACCCTTGTTTTACTATATCCCACTGTTTGCCGATTGCAAGTTCCGAAATAGACTTCATCCGGCGTCCGATATTGGAGTGCCGAATGAATCCGCCTGGAGTTGTAAAAATTCACATAATGCTGGACACCAAAGCGGAGTTGCGGCAAGCTGACATACTCCTTGATTTTGATGTCCTCATATTTCAACGCCCACCAGAAACGCTCCATCTTTGCATTATCCAAACACCGTCCCCGTCCGTCCATGCTGATCTGAATGCCATGGTTCCGAAGTTCCGCCACGAACTCCGAACTGGTAAACTGGCTCCCTAGATCCGAATTGAAAATCTCCGGTTTCCCATAGGAATCCACTGCCATTTTTAACGTTTCAACACAATGAAAAGCGTCCATTGTATTTACTACGTTATAAGCCAATACCTTGCGGCTGAACCAGTCGACAATTCCAATCACAAATGCTCGATGACCGGCAACCGCCGTGTAAGTAATGTCCGTACTCCATACCTGATTCGGACGCTCTATCTTGCATTTGCGCAGAAGATACGGGAATTTCTCATGTTCCGGATGAGGTTCCGAGGTGTAAAAACGCGGACGTGGATAGACCGTTCGCAAATTCAACGATTTTTGCAGTCTGCGCACCCGTTTGTGATTCACTTTGTATCCGCGGCGTTTCAATTCCGCAGTCAAACGGGGAACTCCGTAAAATGGTGTCTCCATATAAATCTCCATCATTTCGTCCTTGACCCGTTCGTCGGAAGCTGTCCGGGAAATCTCTCTTTGGCTTTTGTAATAAAAGCTCGAATGAGAAACCTGAAGCAGCTTCAACTGACGATTCACGCTTAAAGCCGGATTCTGATCGCTTATTTGAGCTTTTCTGGATTCAAGCCGCAGGCCAAGGACACACTTCGTAAAAAGTCATTCTCGATTTCAAGACGTCCGATTTTCTTCATCAGATCGTCCTCGGTATACGGCTTGCTTGCTTTTCGCTCAGCCTTGGACTGGAAAATCTCGGAAGCTCCTTCCATGAGTTTCTTTTTCCACTGCTGGACCTGATTCGGATGAACCTGATATTTCCCCGCGATCTCGGCGACGGTCAGTTCCCCGCGCAGCGCTTCCAATGCTACACGGCTTTTGAATTTGGAGTCATACGACTTTTTCATAAAATGCCCTCCTTTTCCAAGTTACTTTACGGGCATTTTACACCAAGTCAAGTTGTCCAGTTTTCGGGGCCAACCGCAGATAAAAATTATTCCGCCGGTTTATGGAATTATATTGAGAACAAGGAACAGCACGAGCAAGAAAAAATCCGGGATGCTTTTGCGAGGCTGCCGGAGGATGTTCAAATTGTGCTGAATTACTTCGAGAAAAAAATCATCAGTCTGGAAAATGATTGCGAGGATCTGCAGTCAGAACTGGAAGAATTGAAAGAAAATATGCAGGAATAAGGGAGGTACTTTTTTCTTTATGATTAACGATTACGGAGGCTGAAATTTTGATTCAAGCAAGATGGAGACAACCCATTTTGAAGGAGTAAAAAATGACGATTTCTACTGTGAATACAGAGGCTCATAAGGGTAATGATTTATCTGATAAATCATTTAAAGAACAATTCAAAGACCTCGTTGATCAAATAGACAATGAGCTGCAAGAGATTGAAAAGTTATTCAAAAAAATGGAATCATTTGATTTGGATGATATGACAAAAAAACTTGAATACATACGTGAGCATTCACAAGAAACAAATGGCAATAAAACCAATTAGAAATTTACTACCTCAGCAGGATTTTTTATTCTGCTTGAGGTAGTATGTCCTTCACGCCTTGAACCGCAAATGACATTTCGGGCAGTGATACAACCCGATCACGTTTTCATCGATCAGCTTGCCGGCCTGAGCGCCGAGCAGACCTCCGGAGGTGACACCCCAGAGAAGATTCAGAATACCTCCTGCGACAGCACCGACGGTAGTTCCGACAACTCCCAACGCACTTCCCGCACGGGCGCCGCGAACCATCCCGACGACAACAACAGTTCCGCCAGCAGTAATCCCGGTTGCGGTTCCAATCATACTGGCCCGATGAAGCGGGTTCGCAATCGAAGCACAGTTCGGACAAAAGACCTTCGCCATAGTAACGACTCCTTCTTTCAGTTGATAAAACCGGCGACCGAAGCCGCCGGGGTGCGAGGTACTCTGTCGTTTGCACCACTTCCGACAGAGGGCGTGCCAGGGTGAATACCCGTGGACTACTTCCACAGTTCCGCCGGTTTGCCGTCCAGTCCGAACAGTCGGGTCAGACTGCGGTAGCACTGGTCGGCACGGGCGGGACTGTACTTCTTGGCGGTTTCAGTAAAAGCGTTCAACAAACTCCACCGGGTCGGCTCGGCGAACTCCTCATGCCGGGGATGTTTGAACTCCTTCCAGACACTCAGAATATCGCACGACGGAATCGCCTGACGTTCCGCTGCCACCACCAGCGAAGCACGAACTTCATCATCATCGAGTTCATCGATCTTCAACTCCTCTGCTACGTTTTCCAAAGTCAGGAACTCCAGTTCCAGAGCGTTCACCGCTTCCAGAACCAGACCGTTCAGTTCGATCCGGGAGGTATGCCGACGCTTCAGAACCGTACTTCCTCCGAAGCACAAATTACTGCACACGTGGACACTGATCCCCGCTGACAGACCAACCGCAATCGTGCGGTCATGACTGTTGCGGATACCGATGCAGCGGCTCCACTCCATGCTCGAACTTTTGTTGATCCGGATCATGCCGAACATCCGCTGTCCGTCACGGGCCAGACCGTACTGCTCTTCCAGTATCTGCCAGTTGTGCGCCTTGACCACCTCCGTCACCGCGTCGATCACGTCGCTGT
>OLGD01001776.1_pt1 | contig 29070 bp, 31 predicted proteins | sample 1605311 | NCBI WGS metagenome assembly OLGD01 (sample SAMEA3888917, study PRJEB22519) | human gut metagenome | biome: human gut; feature: human-associated habitat; material: faeces | place: Denmark | collected 2010
ACGCCGTAGACGCAGGGCACCATGTCGTCCACAAAATAGGCTTCGCACCCGTAGATGAGCTTGAAATCCGGGTCTTTTTTGTGGATGTCATCGGCTGCCAGCATGGCTTCCGGGTAGCCCTGACACACGCCGTGGTCGGTGATGGCAATGGCGGGGTGTCCCATGCGGTGCGCCAGCTTGACGATGCCGCCGGGGTCGCAGAAGCCGTCCATGCTGGAAAGCTTGGTGTGCAGATGCAGCTCCACCCGCTTTTCAGGGGCAGTATCCTCCCGCTTTTTGCGCTCCACGATCAGCACATCATAGGGGTACACGATGTAGTCGTGCTCGTATTTATCGTAGGAGCAGTCACCCCGCACGATGACTGTGCTGCCTTTGCTGATGCCCTCCCACTTGGAGCAGTCCTCCCCTTCCTGTGCGCGGACCTTCAGGTTGATAGAGCCGGTATAGTCGGTGATGGACACGGTGTAGATCTTGCGGTAGTTGCCCTTGACCTCGGTAAAGAATACATCGCCCCAGATCATGCACTTGCCGCCCTCGCCGCCCAGATCCTTGAGAGGCGTAAGGTTTTTGGGGGTAAACATTTTGCCGTGGAAGATGGTGACCGGCTTGTCCGTAAGGTTGAGTCCCTCCACCTTGATGGACGGTGCTGTGTTCTTTTTCTCAAACTTGACCACCGGCGGTGCGATCTTGCGTTCCAGCTTTTCTTCCATTTGCTGCTGCTCAGCCGCAGTCACCGCGCTTTGCAGCGTCACCTTGGGGGTAACGCCGGTATGCTCAGCAATGCGCTTGGCAAGCAGCTCCTCAAAGCCCATCTCCTGCAAAAACTTTGTGCCGTGGCACACCCCCACCGTGATGTTCTGCCCGGTAATGGAGATGCTGCTCCTGTCCAGAAAGCCGTTGATGGGCACGCCGTCCCGCTTCATGTCCTCCAGCAGGGTGCGCAAAGCGTGCTCGTCCAGCATGGCATAGCCGAACAGGTTTTTGATCTTCAGTTCAAAGCCCTCGTAGTCCGGCTGCAGGGAAGCCAGCAGGCGGGCGCAGAGGTTCTGATCCAGCGGGGCGGCGCTGCGCAGAGTAAACTCGACCTGCCGGTCCTGCCGCAGCATCCGGGCGTGCTCTACGATCACCTGCCCGAAGCAGGCCGCAAAATCCGGGTCCGCCATAAACTGCGGCCACAGCTGGGAAACAAGTGGTTTCACAAATGGTACTCCTTTTTGGTGGGTTCTTTACAGCACAAACTGCCGCACCCGTTTTTGCAGGTGTGGCAGTAGGGAAAAGAATACTTACAATTTATAGATCTCGTCCATGAACTGATCCAGAATGTTATCGCCGGTCAGCTTTTTGATGGGCTTGCCGTGGATGAACAGCACGGCCTCGCCCTTGCCGCCAGCAATGCCGATATCGGCTTCGCGCGCTTCGCCGGGGCCGTTGACAACGCAGCCCATCACGGCTACCTTGATGGACTTTTTGTAGCCCTGCAGCCGCTTTTCCACCTCGTTGGCGATTTCAGTGCAGGGGTACTGGGTGCGTCCGCAGGTGGGACAGGTGATGACCTCCGGCCCGGTGACCGGGAAGCCCACAGCGCGCAGGATGTTAAAGCCTGCTTCCACCTCTTTTTCCGGCTCGGCAGCCAGCGACACACGGATGGTGTCGCCGATGCCCTCCAGCAGCATCCCGCCGATGCCCATGCCGCTTTTCAGCAGACCCATCTGGTAGGTGCCGGCTTCGGTGACGCCCACATGGAGCGGGTAGTCGGTGACGGCGCTGAGCTGGCGGTAGGCTTCCATCATGCGGGGCACGTTAGAGTTCTTGATGGAGATGACGATGTTGTTAAAATCGAACTTTTCCAGCAGCCGCACATGGTACAAAGCGCTTTCCACCATGGCCTCCGGGGTGGGTGCACCGTAACGGGCAAGAATGTGCTTTTCCAGACTGCCGCCGTTGACACCAATACGGATAGGGATGTTCTTCTGCTGGCAGGCATCCACCACTGCCTTTACCCGGTCGTCGTCACCGATGTTGCCCGGGTTGATGCGGATCTTGTCCACACCCACGTCCGCGCAGGCCAGCGCTGCCTTGTAGTCAAAGTGGATATCCGCCACGATGGGGATGTTCACCGCGTTCTTGACGGCTTCGATGCACTTTGCATCCGCCGGGCTGGGGCAGGTCACCCGCAGGATCTGGCAGCCTGCAGCTTCGCACCGCTTAGCCTGTGCCACATTGCCTTCGATGTCCTCCACCGGCACATTGAGCATGGTCTGCACCGCAATAGGGTTGCTGCCGCCGATGGTCACATTGCCGATCTTCACTTCACGTTTTTTCTGCCGCATAAGGGTTCCCCTTTCTTATACTGTCCCGGTGATGAGCCGGAGAATATCGTTGTAGGTTGCAAAGAGCATCAGCCCGAACAGCAGCCCGAAGGTTGCAAGGGTGAGCACGCTTTGCAGCTTTTCCGGCACTGCATGGCCGGTGACGCCTTCAATGACCAAAAATACTACCTTACCGCCGTCCAGCGCCGGGAATGGCAGCAGGTTGAGGATGCCAAGGTTGACGGTGATGAGCGCCAGCATCTCCAGCAGATCCTGCCAGCCGTAGCTGGCGGCCTGCCCGATGGCCGATACGATGCCCACCGGGCCGGAGAGGTTGTTGATGCTCTCCCGCCCGCGCACTAAGTCCACAAGGGAGGTGAACACGATGCGCCCATAGTACAGCACGCTGTTGCCTGCCTCCCGCAGCACGTTGCCGGGGGTCTTTTCCAGCCCGTAGACGGAAAAGCCGATGCTCATGTGGGTCTCGCCCTTTTCGTCCTGCCATGTGTCAAACTGTACCCTCGGCAGATGCACCTTTTGGCCGTTCCGCAGCACGGTGAAATCCGCACTGTAGGACTGGGTGCGCACCAGCTCATACAGGATATCATTGGCCACAAAGCAGCGGCGGCCGTTCACCGCCAGAACCTTGTCCCCTGCCTGCAGGCCGGTCTGCCCGCAGAGGGCACCGTCCTGAATGGCGTAGATAGTCTTGCTGGTGATGGGCTCGTTCTGGGCGGCGATGAGGATCACCAGCACCACAAAGCCCAGCACGAAATTCATGACAGCACCGGCTACCATGACCAGTGCCCGCTGCCAAACCGGCGCTTCATTCAGGGGGACGCCGGTGGGCTGCACAGATGCTTCCGTCTCCGGGGCGGGCTGTTCCTGCACAGTATGGGCAGCTTCTGCCTGCTGGCTTTCGGGGCTTTCCTCTCCTTCCAGCGCTACAAAGCCGCCCACAGGCAGGGCGCGCAGGCTGTACTGGGTGCCTTTATGGTTCTTTTTCCAGAGCAACGGCCCCATGCCGATGGAAAACTCGTTGACCTGAATGCCGCAGAGCTTTGCCACAGTAAAATGCCCGAACTCGTGGATGGCGATCACCACGCTGAACACGAGCAGCGCGGCAAGGATGGTGATAATAAAAGACATTCGTTCTCCTATAGCGCCCCGGCGCTATTGTAAAAGCAGCGCCGGAGCGTATATTCTGATAAAGCGTTACAGATGTGCCCGCACGAATGCGCGCGCCATGCGGTCGCACTCGTACACATCTGCCAGCGTATAGTCGCCGCCAAAGCTGTCGCTGTCCACAACAGCTTCCACCAGACGGCCGATATCCAAAAAGCCGATCTTATCCTCAAGGAACAGCTTAACGGCTTCCTCGTTGGCACCGTTGGCGGCGCAGGGGCCAAGACCGCCCTTGCGGATGGCCTTTTTGCAGGCGGCAAGGCAGCGGAAGGTCTCTTCGTCAGCCACATCGAAGGTGAGCAGCTTCAGGGTGGTAAAGTCCAGCTCCGGCACTACGCCCGGCACACGCTTGGGGTAGGTCAGGGCGTACTGGATGGGGATGCGCATATCCGGCACACCCAGCTGGGCAATGATCGAATTATCGCTGAACTGCACCGCAGAGTGGACGATGCTCTGGCGCTGCACCACGATCTGGATCTTTTCCGGCGGCAGACCGAAGAGCCATACGGCCTCGATGAGCTCCAGACCCTTGTTCATCAGGGTGGCAGAGTCGATGGTGATCTTTGCGCCCATGTTCCAGTTGGGGTGCTTGAGGGCGTCTGCACGGGTCTTGCCGCGCAGCTGCTCGGTGGTCATGCCGAAGAAGGGGCCGCCGGAGGCCGTGAGCAGAATTTTGGTCAGGCTGGGAGCGCTCTCCTTATCCTGCAGGCACTGGAAGATGGCAGAGTGCTCACTGTCCACAGGAAGCAGCTGTACCCCGTGCTTTTCCACAGCCTGCGTGACCAGATGACCGCCGGTGACAAGGCTTTCCTTGTTGGCCAGCGCCAAGTCATGGCCGCTCTCGATGGCGCACAGGCTGGCACCAAGACCGGCAATGCCCACCACGCTGTTCAGCACCACATCCGGGCCGTCCAGCGCAGCCAGTTCCTTCAGCCCCTCCGGGCCGGTGAGCAGCTTGGGTGCATTTGCCCGGCCGGCCAGCGCGGCGTCCAGCTTTGCGGCGGCATCCGGGTCGGTCATGCAGACATATTTCGGGTGGAACTCCTCGATCTGCTGCAAGATCTTTTCCACATGGCTGTGGGCAGAAAGGCCGTAGACCTCGTACCCTTGGGCGCGGATGACATCCAGACTCTGGGTACCGATGGAGCCGGTAGAACCCAACAGCGTTATTTTTTTAGACATGATAGTTTCCTCCTCTGTATCAGACGTAGAACACGGCGGTGATGACCATGGTCACGAAGGGCGCAATGAACATCACACTATCGAAGCGGTCCAGAATACCGCCGTGACCCGGGAAGATGGTGCCGTAATCCTTGATGCCGCACTGACGCTTGACCACACTGGCAAACAGGTCGCCGTAGATGCCCAGCACTGCAGCGATGCAGCCCAGCAGCGCGATGATGAAATACATGGAGACCCCGATATTAGAGCGGGTAAAGGCTTCCATGCGGTTAGCCGCCATGGAGTAGATGATGGTAGCGACCACGCCGAACACCATGGTGCCCAGCACGCCGCCGATGGCACCCTCCACCGTCTTTTTGGGGCTGACCACCGGGCACAGCTTGTGCTTGCCAAAGGCGCGGCCTGCAAAGTAGGCGCAGGTGTCGCCGCCCCATGCAAAGCAGAGGATGAGCAGAATAAAGAAAACCGCGTCATAGCCGAATTTTTCCACCGGCAGACGCTCCTTGAGCAGGATAAAGGAATAGAAGCAGAAGATCACGATGCCCGAAAACACCAAAAGACCGCTGGCCTTCTGGTAGCTGATTGTGCCGTTGCGCACCACCAGATAGATGGCAAAAAAGGTGACCAGCACAAAGGACATGGGCATGACCAGCTTGCGCATGGCACTGTAACTGGAAAGCATGACCAGCAATGTGTAGGGTACCAGCACTGCGTACATGAGCCAGTCCTTTTTTTCAAAGCCGAGGGCGTTATAAATTTCGTGGACAGCGATCAGGGTGATGGCTGCGATCACCAGATTGAACACCATGGTGTTAAAGGTAAACATCACGCCAATGAGCACAAGAATGCCCACGATCGCAGTAATAATGCGTGTTTTCATAGGTTTCGATCTCCTTTGTTCTTCCGGCAGCAGCCCCTTGCGGGGCAGCGCGCTCCGACCCGAGGAAGTACCGGGTCTGCCGGGTCTGCACCATGGGCGCAGGGTTTGCAATACGGATACTGCGCCGCTCAGATGCCGCCGAACCGGCGGCTGCGGTGGTTGAACTCTTCAATGGCGGTATCCAGATCGGCACGGGTAAAGTCCGGCCAGAGCACATCCATCTCCACCAGCTCCGAATAGGCGGCCTGCCAGAGCATGAAGTTGGACAGCCGCTTTTCTCCGCTGGGACGCAGGATAAAGTCCGGATCCTTCTGTCCGGCGGTGTACATGGCATCGCTCATCATCTGCTCGTTGATGTCCTCGGGGCGGATCTCGCCTGCCGCAGCCTTTGCAGCCAGCTGCTGTGCTGCGCGCACGATCTCCGGGCGGCCGCCGTAGTTGATGGCGATGTTCAGGGTCATGCCGGTCTTGCAGGCAGAGTCCCCTTCCAGCTCGTTCATCATCTTTTGCAGTTTGGGATCCAGCGCGGTGCGGTCGCCTAAGAACTTAATACGGATATTGCGGTTTTTGTAGTCAAAGCCCTCGATGAGGTACTGGGCGAACAGCTTCATAATGGCACCCACCTCTTCCAGCGGGCGCTTCCAGTTCTCGGTAGAGAAAGCATAGAAATACACCGATGCTACGCCAAGTTCATCGCAATAGTTGGCAATATCCTTAAACACCTCCGCACCCTTTTTGTGTCCTGCGGTGCGGGGCAGGCCGCGGTTTTTCGCCCAGCGGCCGTTGCCGTCCATAATGATGCCGATGGAAAGCCCTTCGGCAAATTCTTTGGGGTGTGTCATTTATACCTCCCGGCAGCAAGGCTGCCTGCAAAAAGTGCCGCGCACCTTCCACCAGCGCACGGCACCTCCCAATCGTTATTGTGTGCTGCGGATCAGACGGCCATGATCTCCTTCTGCTTTTCTTCCACGGCAGCATCAATGTTCTTGATATACTTATCGGTCAGCTTCTGGACATCCTCTTCCATGGTCTTCTGGGTGTCCTCGGTCAGCTCGCCGGCCTTCTTCATGGCCTTGGCCTTATCCATGGCATCGCGGCGCACATTGCGCACAGCCACCTTGGCATCCTCGCCCAGCTTGGAGACTTCCTTTGCCAGCTGCTTGCGGCGCTCCTCGTTGGGTGCGGGGAAGTTCAGGCGGATGGTAACGCCGTCATCAATGGGGGTGATGCCCACATCGCTGGCCATGATCGCCTTGCTGATGGGACGCAGCAGGGTGCGGTCCCAAGGGGTGATGGTGAGAGTGCGAGCCTCAGAAACGGCCACAGCTGCCAACTGCTGGATGGGGGTGGGTGCACCGTAGTAATCCACGACCACCTTATCCAGCACGGCGGGGTTTGCGCGGCCTGCGCGCACCGCAGCCAGCTCGCGGCTCAGGTGCTCCACAGAGCTCTTCATCTTATCTTCGAAAACCTTGGTGTTGCTGCTCATTGTCGTTGTTCTCCTGTTTCTTTATTCTATTGATCCATGCAGGCAGCGCACTGCGCCGCTGCTGCTCTATCCAATCGTATGCAGTTGCACCGGGGCGCTATGCTCAGCCCTCGTAGACCAGCGTGCCCACGTTCTCGCCCTGCACAGCCCGTGCGATGTTGTCCGGGTCGGCCAGATCGAACACCAGAATGGGCAGCTTGTTGTCGCGGCACAGGGTAGCTGCGGTGCCGTCCATAACGGCCAGCTGATCCTCCAGCACCTTGGTAAAGGTAAGGGTATCGTACTTTTTGGCATCCGGGTACTTGTGGGGGTCCTTATCGTAAACGCCGTCCACCATCGTCGCCTTGAACATTACATCGGCGCTCACCTCTACGGCGCGCAGGGCGGTAGCCGTATCGGTAGAGAAGAAGGGGTTGCCGGTGCCGCCGCCGAACACAGCGATCTTGCCCTCGTCCATGGCGCGCAGAGCATCCTTGCGGGTAAAGGCAGGTGCCACCTGCGGCATGGTGATCGAGGTGAACACCTCAGTGGGCACGCCCAGCTGCTCCAGCTTATCAGAGACAGCCAGTGCGTTCATCACCGTAGCCAGCATACCGATCTTATCAGCCAGCGTGCGCTCCATCTTACCGCTGGAGCGGCCGCGCCAGAAGTTGCCGCCGCCTACCACGATGCCGATCTGCACGCCAAGCTCGTGCGCCTTCTTCACGCCGCCGCAAATGGCGTCCATGGTGGGCTCGTCAAAGCCCATGCCCTTTTCGCCGCCCAGCGCCTCGCCGCTGATCTTCAGAAGGATACGCTTATATTTCAATGCCATAATCCAAACACCACCTGTTTTATCTTTCGCCGGGTAGCCCGGCATTTTTACTATACTATATTTTACAATAAAACTCCCACAATGTAAACAGTCAAACGCGCCGTTCTTCGCAAAGCTTTTGTGAACGAATGCGCAGCGCCCGCAAAGCCTGCTTTTGTTCCGGGGGGATGCGGTAGCTTTCCACCGCTTTCTGAATGGTCTTGTTGTGCGTCCACACGTCCAGCCGCTTTTCGGTCAGCCACGGCAGTGCCGCTGCCGGCTGCTTTGCCAGTGCAGTGGCAAAATACCACGCCCGCATCATATTGACATAGTATTCCTCGCTGTGCACCGCCGCCACCCAAGCCAGATATTCCGGGCTGAAGGCATCATCCAGATAATACCGCATCAGCATCCCGATACCGTAGCGCACGGTATACACTTGGTCAGAGCCCAGCCAGCGCCGGATAGCGGTCAGCAGTTCCGGCTTATGCTGCGCAAACACCTTGGGGCTGAAGCTATCGCAGACTGCCCAGTTATCCACATAGGGCAAAAAGCGCTCAGTTGCCGCCAGCGCTGTGCCGAAATCCCGGACAGACTCCAGCAGAAAGGCGTGGAGAGCGTTTTCTTCATAATAAAAATGCGGCAGATCTTGCACAAACACCTCCGCTTCCGGGGTATCTGTCAGCTGCTTTGCCAGCTTGCGCAGCAGCGGCACCCGCACCCCGATCACCGTTTCCGGTGGCAGGGTGGGCATCAGGCGGCTGTTAAAGATCTGATATTCCTTATCCTGCAGCGCAAACAGCTGCGCACGGATCACATCCACTTCCGGCATTTTGTCACTTCCCTTCTGCACCATTGTACCAGATGGGAAGGAAAATGCAAAGAGAAAAGGCTCCACCTTTTCAGATGAAGCCTCGCGTTATCCTATACTTTTTATAATTGTATGTCCATCCCTGTTTATATTGGCTGTTTACCCCACCCGCTGCCGCTTATCCAGCCGCATCTTATCGGCTATCATCGCGATAAACTCGCTGTTGGTAGGTTTGCCGCGCAGGTTATGGATGGTATAGCCGAAGTAGCTGTTGAGGGTATCTACGTCTCCCCGGTCCCACGCCACCTCGATGGCGTGGCGGATGGCGCGTTCCACCCGGCTGGCGGTAGTGCCGTTTTTCTTGGCGATTTCCGGGTACAGGCGCTTGGTCACAGCGTTGATGTACTCCGGCTCGTTCATGGTGAGCAAAATGGCATCCCGCAAGAACTGGTAGCCCTTGATGTGGGCAGGGACGCCGATCTGGTGCAAAATTTCGGTGACGGTCAGTTCGTCACTGTCCACACTGGTGTGGAGCAGGTGCTTTTCCTGTCCGCTGGCTGCCTTGAGCACCCGGGCGGCAAGGACGCTTTCGTCAAAGGGCTTGACAAAATAGTAGGCAAAGCCTTCGTCCAGCAGTTCCTGTACCATTTCCTCGCTCTGGAACGCGCCGGTGACGAAAAACGAGGTGTGGCGCTCGCCGGCGGCATTGTAGCGCTGCTTGACCGCCAGTGCATCCAGCCCGGGCATAAAGGCATCCAGCAGCACCACCTGCGGGCGAACGGCCAGCATCTTCTGTAAAACCTTATTTCCATCCTTTTCCACAACGGTCACTTCCACGCCCTTTTGCTCCAGCGCCTCGCGGCAGGCTTCTGTGATCTGAGCACCGGTATCCGACATCAAGAATCTCACTTTATCCATGGTTGTTTCCTCCAATGTGTGCAGTTCCTTTAATACCATGGATTTTACCATAATTTTCCAGACAGTTCAACGGTTTATTTTGGGAAATTATGGAAATTCTGCTCGAATGTCCTACTTTTTTATGCTGCCGCATCCGTTCCGGACACGGAATGTGCCTGTTCCAGCATGGTTTGCGCAAAAATGCCGTAGCCTCGTGTCGGGTCATTGACCAGCACATGGGTCACCGCACCCACCAGCCGCCCGTTTTGCAGGATGGGACTGCCGCTCATCCCCTGCACGATGCCGCCGGTCTGCGCCAGCAGTGCCGGGTCGGTAACGCGCAGCACCATATTGCGGCGCGGGTCGGCATCGTTCACCTTTTCAATATAGACACGGTAGCTGCGGGGCGTTTCGCCGTTGGTAGTGGTCAATATCTCTGCCGCGCCGGGCAGCACCTCCTGCGCAAAGGCAAGCTCCGTCTGCTGCCCGGCAATGGCGGTGCTTACCGTGCCGTAGACGCCGTTTTCGCCGTTGATGCAGATCCTGCCAAGGGCGTGGTCGCTGATAAATTTGCCCTTCAGTTCCCCGGGGCTGCCGGCGGTGCCGCCGGTGCAGCCCACGATCTGGCAGGCCACGATCTCGCCGCTGCGCAGGGCGACCTGCTCGCCGGTGTCACTGTCGCTGATGGGGTGACCCAGCCCGGCAAACACCCCGGCCTGCGCGTCCACAAAGGTCAGCGTACCCACCCCGGCGGAGGAATCCCGCACCCACATCCCTGCCCGCCACTGGGCGTTCTGGGTATCCCACACTGGCAAAAGGGTGGTCTGCCGCTGCTCGCCCTTGCGGACGTAGACCACCTCCACCGCCGCACCGGCAGCGGCTTCCAGCGCGGCATGGACCTGCTCGTTGGTCTCGGTGACGGTGTTCCCCATGCGGATGACCCGGTCGCCCAGCCGCAGCCCCGCCTGCTTTGCAGGGTTCACCGTACCGGCGGCGGTATGCACCTCGGAAAAGCCCACGACAAGCGCCCCCTCTGAGAACATCTTCACCCCAAAAGGCGTGCCGCATACCGTAACCGTGGGGCGCTGCATCACGGTGGCGCGGATGGTCTTGACCGGCAGCCAGCCGCCCAGCGCCAGCGTAGTCTGATAGCTGCCCGCTGCCCGGGTGCTGGCCACATTGCGGCTGCCGTGCCCGCGCAGCGGTTCCACCCAGCCAAAGCGCGGCAGCATGAGCGGCTGTTCCGGTTCCAGATAAACCTGCTTCGGCAGGGCGCACCACAGCCAGCCCAGCGCCGCCACGGCTGCCACCAGCAGATAAGCCCCTATAATCTTTATCCACCTGACGATGCTGTGCTTGGACATTTTACGGCCTCCCTGCGCATTTTTCGGATTTATTATGCGCAGAAAAGGGCGAAAATAACAGGGCTTTCGCAGATGCCGCTTTCCGCTTTAGTCCCTTCCCGTAAAAATGGAAGCCCGGAAGATCCGCAGACCTTCCGGGCTTGCTCTATCTGTCACAAACGATTTTTCCGCAGCGCAAAGGCGTGGCACGGCGGCGGTGCGCCTTATTTTTCATCGTGCAAAGTGCCGGTGCCGCCCTCCACCACGCCGTCATGCTTGAGCACGGCGGTAATGGTGCCAAAGAAGCACTTTACATCCAGCCCAAAGCTAATATGCTCCACATACCAGCCGTCCAGCTTTGCCTTTTCGGCAATTTCCAGTTCGTCCCGGCCGTGGATCTGCGCCCATCCGGTCAGCCCCGGGCGCACATCGTTTGCGCCGTACTTGTCCCGCTCAGCCAACAGGTCGTACTGGTTCCACAGCGCCGGGCGCGGCCCGATGACTGCCATATCCCCCACAAGGATGTTCCACAGCTGCGGCAGCTCGTCCAGACTGGTCTTGCGCAGAAAGCGCCCCATGCGGGTGATATACTGCTCCGGGTCGTGCAGCAGATGGGTAGGCATATCGTGCGGGGTGTCGATGCGCATGGTGCGGAACTTGAGGATCTGGAAATGCCGCTTGCCGATGCCTACCCGCTTCTGCCGGAAAAACACCGGCCCGGGCGAGTCCAGCTTGATGGCAACAGCCAGAAGCAGCAACAGCCACGAAAGGCACAGGATGCCGCAGGCCGACAGCAAAATATCCAGCAGCCGTTTGATCCGATTCCTATACATAAATAAAACTTCCTCCGTTTTCTACGGGTGTACCGCTTTATTATAGCAGTATGGGCAGCATTTTTCAATTGCAGGCTGTGCCCGGCGGCTGATATTTGGCGATTTTGGAGGAAGTGGACGCTTTACCTCTTGTTTTTTACCTAATATCGCGCTATAATAGGCAATTGCTATGTCAATTCAGGTTTATTATAGGAGGTAGATAACTCATGGCTACGACCAGCCGTTCCGCAGACCTGACCAGCGGGCCCATGCTGCAAAAGATCATTTTGTTTTCCGTGCCGCTGGCGGCATCCAGCATTCTGCAATTGCTGTTCAACGCCGCCGACGTTGTGGTGGTGGGGCGCTTTGCGGGCAGCACGGCGCTGGCCGCTGTTGGCTCCAACGGTGCGCTGATCAATTTGCTGGTCAACCTGTTCGTCGGGCTTTCGCTGGGTGCCAACGTGGTGGCAGCCCGGTGCTTTGGTGCCCGGGACGAAAAAGGCGTGCAGGATACGGTACATACCGCCGTGGCGCTGGGCTTGGTCAGCGGCGTGCTGCTGGCGGTGGTGGGCTTTTGCACCGCGCGCGGCCTGCTGGAGCTGATGAGCTGCCCGGAGGATGTGATCGGTCTTTCCGCTCTGTACCTGAAGATCTATTTTATCGGAATGCCCATGACCATGCTGTACAACTTCAGCAGTGCGCTGCTGCGGGCCGTAGGCGACACCAAGCGCCCGCTGTACTGTCTGGCCGCTGCCGGCGTCATCAACGTGGTGCTGAATCTGGTCTTTGTCATCGGCTTTTCCATGAGCGTGGCAGGCGTGGCACTGGCCACCATCATCAGCCAGACCGTGTCCGCGCTGCTGGTGACCGGGATGCTCGTCCGGGAGGAGGGTGCGCTGCGGCTGGACCTGCGGCGGCTGGCCTTCCACGCCGGGACGCTGAAGCAGATCTTGCTCATCGGTCTGCCTGCCGGGCTGCAAAGCACGGTGTTTAGCCTTTCCAACGTGGTCATCCAGTCCTCCATCAACTCCTTCGGCTCCATGGTGGTGGCGGGCAACTCTGCCTCCTCTAATCTGGAGGGCTTTGTGTATACCGCCATGAACGCCTTTGCGCAGGCCGCTGTCACTTTTACCAGCCAGAACATCGGCGCACGCAAGTACCACAACCTTGACCGGGTGATCCGCAATTGTCTGCTGTGTGTCGTGGTGACCGGCCTTGTGCTGGGCGGCGGCGCAGCGCTGGCAGGGAACCAGCTGCTGCGCTTCTACTCCTCGGACACCGCGGTCATTGCTACCGGCATCGAGCGGTTAAGGATCATCTGCGGCTCCTATCTGCTGTGCGGCATCATGGACGTGCTGGCCAGCAGCCTGCGCGGGCTGGGTTACAGCGTGCTGCCCATGGTGGTAAGCCTTGTGGGCGTATGCGCACTGCGGCTGGTATGGATCGCCACCATTTTCCAGCTGAACCGCACCCCCTTTATGCTGTACATCAGCTACCCCATCAGCTGGACGCTGACCGCACTGGTGCATCTCGGCTGTCTGCTGGTAGTGCGGCGGCATCTGCGTCAGAACCAGCAGCAGACACAGGCGGCATAATCAATTTCGAACAAAGCAACGCCCTTTCGGTTATAACTCTTCCCGTGAAAAAGCAGTTCCGAAACGCCCGCAGGCGTTTCGGAACTGCAAATAAAAAATATTTTTCCTCTGACGTTGCCCAAAGCAAAGCGGAGGGCATTTGAAATCTTCTCACCAAAAAGGACTGCTGCGTCAAACGATGCAGCAGTCCTTTTTTCACAGGGCCACATCCAGTGCCATCATCAGCGCAAATCCCAGCACGATGCTGATGACACCGGCCACTTCATCCGGTTCCACCGCCTCAGGGATCATCTCCTGTGCGGTCACACACACCATACAGCCCGCCGCCGCACTCATGAGCCACGGCAGCGCTGCACCTACCCACTCGGCCAGCACAAAGGCCAGCACCGCACCCAAGGGCTCCACCAGCCCGGACGCCGCCCCTGCGGCAAAGGACTGTCCCCGGGTGCGCCCGCTCTGGGTCAGCGGCAGACTGACCGCCGCACCCTCCGGGATATTCTGCAAGCCGATTCCCAAGCTCAGAGCCAGCGCCCCGCTTACGGCGTCTGCGTCCCCGTGCAGCGCCAGTGCCGCAGCAAGCCCCACCACCATGCCCTCTGGCAGGTTGTGCAGGGTGACCGCCAGCACCATGCGCCCGCAATGCCCGGGGCCGCCCGCCAGCAGCTGCCCGGCGGCATCCTCCAGTCGCAAAAGCCCCACAGCACCTAAAATAAGCCCCAGCGCCGGGGGTACCCATGCCGCCCTGCCCTGCGACCGGGCTATGGCCGGCAGCAGCAGGCTCCATACGCTGGCCGCCAGCATGATACCCGCCGCCATTCCGCACAAAATGCGCCGGGTAGCCGGTCTTGCCTGCCTGCGCAGCAAAAACACCCCTGCTGCTCCCAGCGCGGTACACGCCGCCGGAAACAGCCAGACCCCAAGTGTGAAAACGATCCGGTTCAAACCGCATTCCCCCTTTGCCCTTTGTATGCACAAACGGGCAAAAAGGTGCGGTTTCAGAATGCGATAGCTTCCTCTTCGCTGCCATAGGGCAGGCCGGTGTCGGGGTTCATGGGCGGCACGGCCGCTGCGGTGTCTGCCTTTACCTTGCAGATCACGGCATCGCACAGGATGTACTTCACCTTTGCCACAGCGGTGTTGCCGATCTTATCGTACAGACGGCCTGCACTGTAGCAGTCCCCCTTTACGGTATGGGTGCTGTTGGCCACATAGCCCACCTTGCCCAGACCCGGCAGCTCTGCCCGGATGGCTTCGCGGTCGGCCTGATTCTCCGGCTCCTTGACCAGACGCACCTTCTGCCCTACTGCAAAGGGCATCGTGCCGTAGCGGTAGTTCAGGCCGGTCAGTGTTACATAATACTTCATGGTTTTACCTCCTTAGAAATCCTCTTCGCTGCTGTCGCAGCTGTCTGCATCGCAGTCTGTGTCATCGGACGCAAAGCTGTCGGTGCTGTCCGTGCTGAAATTGCGCTCGAATGCGGTCATGTACTGGGCATAGCCCTCATCGCCGGTGCCGAAGTAGCCAAAATCAAAATCTTTCATCGTATTATCCTCCGCAAATGTTCTTGTCGTTCAAGCCTTCCGGGGGATGTCCGTCCCTCGTTATGCTTCTATTATCCACATTTGCAGTCCAATAAAAAGGATTTTCGGCAGATCATTTCAAGTTTTTTCTACTTTGTGTTCCCCGCCCGGCGGTGCAGGCTTTGCTCTGTACCCACAGCATACCACACTCTGCCGGGTAGGAGGTCAACTGCCGGGCGACATTCTGCAAAAGCGGGTTCTACAGCAGATAGCAGCCCGTCTTTTTGCGGTTTTATTTTTGCCAAAAAGTCTTTGACTTTTGGCGAAATTTTATGACAACTATGTAGATTCTTTACATAGATTATAACTTTCGACCAAAACCCTCTTGATTTTTTTCAAAAACGGATTAGAATATAGCATCGCAGTGAGGTGTTACCGAAAGCCCACTGCTAAACATTTACAAGAAGACTAAGGAGATCATTGATATGAAACTCAAGAATATTTGCATCGCTGTTGTTGCTCTGGCTCTGGCTGCTGGCATGACCGCTTGCGGTGGTTCTGCTTCTAGCGCTGCTGCTTCCTCTACCTCTGAGGCTGCTTCCGCAAGCACCACCGCTGTTTCCGAGGCTGCTTCTTCTGAGGCTGCTTCCTCTGAGGCTGCTGTCAGCGAGGCTGCTTCTTCTGAGGCTGCTTCCTCTGAGGCTGCTGTCAGAGAGGCTGCTTCTTCTGAGGCTGCTTCCACCACTGCCGCCTAAGTTTAACGCGCACAGCGTACATAACAGGATAGCAAAAGGCCGCTGCACATCGTTTTGTGCAGCGGCCTTTTTGGTTGCGCAGAAAGATTTTAAATGCCCTCCGCGTGTGCTATGGGCATAACCAGCGGAATGATTTTTTCTTTTTTCGGGATACCGGGTCGTCTACGGACGCCCCGGTATCCCATTTTATGAAAAAAGACCACCGCACAAAGCCATGTACAGCAGTCTCCTTACGTTTGAGAAGTAAGCTTCCCAGTATCATTTTTCAAGAATCGCACGGATCTGGGCAAGGTCGGCAGCAAAGGCGATGTTCCGCTGCCGCGCCGGAGTAGAAAGCCCCATGGTGATCATCTGCTGCAAAAGCTGGTGCAAAGGCTGGTAGTAGCCGTTCAGGTCGTAGAGGATGCAGGGCGCGTCCAACTGCCCCAGCGACAGCTTGCTAATGACCTCGGTGATTTCCTCCAGCGTGCCGGTGCCGCCGGGAAATGCGATAAAGGCATCGCCCAGTTCGATCATTCTGGTCTTGCGGGCGGGGATATCCTCGGTCACGATCAACTCAGTCAGTCCCTCGTGCTACAACTCTGCGTCCAGAAAGCACTTGGGCTCTACGCCGGTCACCCTGCCGCCTGCGGCCAGTACACTGTCGGCTAAAAGCCCCATCAGGCCGCTTTTGCTGCCGCCGTACACCAGCGCATTGCCGCTTTCGCCGATCCAGCGCCCCAGCTGCTGCACAGCCTGCGGCAGTGCAGGGTCGGTGCCAAGGTTTGCCCCCAGATATACAGTAATGTTCATTTGGTCAACCTCTCTTTCCGGGTCAGATGCTCCACAGCACCGCGCCCAGCACCGCAGAAAGCAGGATCATCCCGATGGGGGACGGTGCTTTCTGCGTTTTCTTTTTATAGGCAAAATGCAGAATGCTCAAAAGGACAAACACCGCCAGCGCACGCACATCCGGGGCAAAGCCGCCGGAAACGGTGGTAAAGCCCCCCAGCGTGGAAAGCCCCATGGTGCAGGCTGTGGCTAAGATCATAGCCACCACGCAGGGGCGCACCCCGGCCAGAAAGGCGTTGACCCCGGCATATTTCATCAGGCTGTGCAGCGCCGCCGCGATGAGCAGAATGATGACAAAGGAGGGCAGCACCACCCCCACCGTTGCCGCAAGGGAGCCTGCCAGTCCCGCCTGCGAAGCGCCGATAAAGGTGGCCATATTCACTGCCAGCGGGCCGGGGGTGGACTCTGACACCGCGATAAAGCTGAGAAATTCGCTCTCGGTCAGCCAGCCGTGCCCCAGCACCGTTTCCCGCACCAGCGAAATCATACCGTAGCCGCCGCCAAAGGACACCGCACCGATGACCAGAAAGTTCCAGAACAATTGCAGCAGGATCATTTTGTGCCGCCTTTCTTCCCCTGCCCTACCGCATAGGCCAGCACCCCGGCTGTGCCGCAAAGCAGGATGCAGCAGATGGAGGAAAACTTTACTGCCAGCACAGAGCATCCCACCATAGCCGCCAGCACCACCGCCACCACTGCCGTGTTGAAGGGGGTGCGCTGCAGATTTTTGAGCATCTTGATTCCTGCGGATAAAATCAGGTAGATGACGCAGGCCTGTATGCCTTTAAAGGCATTTGCTACCACCGTCAGCTGCAAAAAGCGGTCGAAGAACAGCGAAATAAGATAGATGACCCCGAAAGACGGCAGGCACACCGCCAAGGTAGAAGCCGCCGCACCGGCAACACCGGCCAGCTTATAGCCGATGTAGGTGGCACTGTTTACCGCCACAGGGCCGGGGGTGGACTCGGCAATGGCGACCATATCCAGAAACTCCTCCCGGGTGAGCCAGCGCTTTTCCTCTACAAATTCGTGCTCCAGCAGCGCCACCATGGCGTAGCCGCCGCCAAAGGTAAAGGCACCGATCTTAAAAAAGGTGCCGAACAATTCTCTGATTTTGGACATAGGCATTTCTCCTTTGGACGTTTACTGCTTGACCGGCTTCAGCTCCAGATAGCACTCGAAAGCCGTTTTGTCTGCGTGCTTGGCAATAAAGTACCAGCCATCATCCGAAGGCGCGTAGAACACCTCCACCTGCTGCCCCATGGGGACTTCGCGGTGATAGTTGATGGAAGCGAACTTCACAACATGATCGCGCATGATCTCCAGCGGCAGTGCGTCACAGACGATATCCAGATAAAAAGCGTTGTTGATGTGATAGTGCAAATCGCACTGGGAGTAGCGCGCCGTAAACAGGCCGGCACTGGTCAGGTTATCCCGGCGCTTATGCAGCAAAAGGGGCAGCTCCTCTTTCACCGTCTCGTTCCAGTATCCCTCTACCGTCCAGCCCGGCTGGCGCAGGATGTGCCCATCCTCAAGGCTGGACATGATCCAGCGGCTGTCCACCATGGCTACTTCCTGCCCGGCTTCGTCCGTAAGGGTGGTGACGCGCTTGATAGAGCCGCGGAGAGCCTTTTCTGAGCGGGAGCAAAGGGTCAAAGTCTCGCCACGGCGGGGCACGCGGCTGAACCGCAGCGCCTGCTTGCCCACCAGAAACGCTACGCCGTGATCCTCAAAGAACTTATCGTCCATGCCAAAGTGGCGGGCGTGCATGGTGGAGATCTGCTCCACATAGCGCAGCAGGGCGCTGGCCTTGAGCAGGCTGTGGCAGTCTGCATCGGCATTTTCTACCACGGCGGTGCCTTGATAATAAAACTGTTCCATAGTCTTTCCCTCCTATCGGAAAAAGGCCGCCGCACCACGTCCGGGACGGCAGCCTTGATTGAACGATCAATACTGATTGCGGGTCTTTCTGCGCACCTTGCGCCAGATATTGAAGCAGGCCAGCGCCAGCATGGCCAGCAGCAACAGTAAAAACAGGTAGCTGCCGCCGCCTTCATCGTAGCTCTTCATCTCGCTCCACTTCAGATCCAGTTCGCTGTTCACCTCGTCGCTCAGGGCGGTGAACACCTTCTCGCGGGCGGCGTCCTCTTCAGACGGGTAGGCGATCTCGCTGGTTTTCAGTTCCTCGTCCAGCACCTCCCATACATCGTGCATGGGGGTGGTGTAGCCGATATACTCGCTGTTAGCCTTGCCGATGTCGGTCTCGCACATGAAGTTGATGAACATCTCAGCGGCTTCCTTGTGCTCGCTGGCGGCGGGCACAGCCATGCAGTCCACCGAAAGCACACTGCCCTCCTCCGGGAATACCCACGCAAGATCCGGGTTATCATCGATCATGGTAATGGCATCGCCGGAGTAGTACACGCCGATAGCTGCCTCGCCGCCGATCATCTTATCAAAGATCTCGTCCATGACGTAGGCCTGCACCAGCGGCTTCTGTGCCTTGAGCTCCTCCACCACCTCGTCCACCTCTTCCGGGGTGGCGGGGTTGATGCTGTGGCCGCTCTTGAATGCAGCGATAGCGTAGGCGTCGCGGCTGTTGTTGAACATCAGAATGTTGCCCGCATACTGTTCGTCCCACAGGTCTGCCCAGCAGGTGGGGGCTTCGTCTACCATGGTAGTGTTGTAGATGATGCCGGTGGTGCACAGCATATAGGGCACGGTGTAGGCGTTCTGCGGGTCGTAATCCGGGTTGCGGTAGCCTGCATCGATCTTTTGGAAATTGGGAATATTGTCGTAGTCAAGGGGTGCAAGCATCCCTTCGTTGATCATCTTTGCCACCATGTAGTCGGAGGGGATGATCACATCGTAGTTGGCTGCGCCGGACTTGAGCTTGGCGTACAGGGACTCGTTGGAGTCGAAGGTAGTGTAGTTTACCTTGATGCCGGTCAGCTTTTCAAAGGCGGCCACCACGTCCACACTGTCATCCGAGCCGTTGGAGATGTACTCGCCCCAGTTATAGACGTTCAGGGTGACGTTCTGCCCCTTGAAGCGGGTCCAGTCGTAATCGTCCGACACCGAGACGTCCTCGGTCACCTCGATGGTACCGGCGGCAAACACCGGCAATGCGGCGCACAGCGTCACAGCCAACGTCAGCAGCAATGCAGCAATGCGTTTCATCATGCGCCCTCCCCTCGCAGCGTTTTCTGATCCTTGCGGTAGCTGCGGCTCTCCATGGCATTGGACACCAGAATGACGCTGAGGATGACCACGAACATGATGGTGGACAGTGCGTAGATCTCTGGGCTGACCTTTTTGCGGGTCATGGAGTAGATGGCAATGGGCAGGGTCTCCACCGTGCCGCAGTTGAAGTAGGAGATCATGAAGTCGTCGATGGAATAGGTCAGGCAGATGAGGAAGGCCGACAGGATGGCGGGACTGATCTCCGGCAGGATGACCTTGAAGAAGGCCTGCCGGGGGTCACAGCCCAGATCCAGCGCTGCTTCGTACAGCTTGATATCCAGCTGCTTGAGCTTGGGACTTACGTTGAAGATAACGTAGGGCACGTTGAACGCGATATGCGCAATGAGCAGCGTAGGCAGACCCATGATGTTATCCGGCAGCCACGCGGACTGCGCGGCAAAGCGCTGGTAGGCCACGAACAGCAGCATCAGGGAGATGCCGGTGATGATTTCCGGGTTGACCACCGGGATATAGGTGATATTAGTCACCAGCAGGCGGCTTTTGCGGCTCATGGAGGCAATGCCAAGGCTGGCAGCCGTGCCCAGCACTGTGGCGATGATGGCAGACAGGATGGCTACCTCAACGGACACCCACAGCGCATGGAGGATGGACGCATTCGTGAACAGGCTGCGGTACCACTTGAGGGTAAAGCCGGTGAAGAGCGAATAACCCTTGCTCTGGTTGAAGCTGAACACGATCATGTAGGCAATGGGCAGATACATGAAGCAGAAGAACAGGATGATGTAGACCCGCTGCATCAGGCGCAGATGTTTTGTTTTCATCAGGATACGCCCTCCATTTCATCCTCGTCAAAGCTGGACGTAAAGCTCATGCACAGCAGTACGATGATCATCAGCACCAAGCTCATGGCAGAGCCGACATTCAGGTTATAGCTGTTGCCCAAAAACTGCATCTCGATCAGGTCACCGATCAGCAGGTTGGAGCCGCCGCCCAGCATACGGCTGATGACAAAGGTAGACACCGCCGGCACGAACACCATGGTAATGCCGGTGCTGATGCCCGGCACGCTCATGGGGATAAGCACCCGCACAAGGGTCTTGGTGGTGTTGGCGCCAAGATCCTGCGCAGCTTCCACAAGGCTCTGGTCGATCTTGGTCATGCTGGTGTACAGCGGCAGGATCATGTAGGGCACATAATTATACACCATGCCCAGTACCACCGCACCGGAGGTATTGAGCATGGTATAGGGGCCAAGGCCGATAAAGCCCAGCAGGGTGTTCACCGGGCCGTTGACGCTGAGCAGACCCATCCATGCGTAGGTGCGCAGCAGAAAGTTCATCCACATGGGCAGCATGACCAGCATAAGCATAATGTGCTGCTTGTTCACCCGCAGGCGGGACAGAAAATACCCCACCGGAAAGGCGATGATAAGGCAGATAACGGTTGCAATAAGCGCCAGCAGCAGGCTGCGGGCAAACACCGAGCCGTAGCCGCTGATGGAAGTAAGGTTATTCAGGGTAAAGTTGCCCTCGGCATCCGTCATGGCGTAGTACACCACAATGAACAGGGGCACAACGGTAAACAGCACCATCCATACAAAGTACGGATAGGCCAGCTTTTTGTCATAGATCTTCATGGCACATCACCCCTCGCTCCGCGCCATGATATGGATCTCGTTGGGGCCGATGCGCATACCAATGGTCTCGCCGGGGGTGCAGGCACGGGTGGAGTGGATCAGCCACTCGCGGCCTTCGCACTCCACGTGCATCTCAAAGTGCACACCCTTGAAGATGACATCGTTCACCACGCCCACAAGCTGGCCTTCCACCGGGGATACCACCTCGATATCCTCCGGGCGCACCACCACCTGCACGCTCTGTTCCCGGGCAAAGCCGCGGTCCACGCAGGGGAAATCCACGCCGGAGAAGGACACCAGAAAGTCCTTGTGCATCACGCCGTCCACGATGTTGGAATCGCCGATAAAGTCTGCCACAAAGGCGTTTTTCGGCTCGTTGTAGATATCCTCCGGGGTGCCGATCTGCTGCACCTTGCCGCCGTTCATGACCACGACGGTATCGGACATGGTAAGCGCTTCCTCCTGATCGTGGGTGACATAGATAAAGGTAATGTTCATCTCGCGCTGCAGGCGCTTGAGTTCCAGCTGCATCTCCTTGCGCAGCTTCAGGTCCAGTGCACCCAGCGGCTCGTCCAGCAGCAAGATCTCCGGCTCGTTGACCAGACTGCGGGCAATGGCCACGCGCTGCTGCTGACCACCGGACATCTGGCTGATGCTGCGGCGCTCGAAGCCCTTTAAGCCCACGACCTCCAGCATATCGCGCACCTTGCGGCGGATGGTGTCCTCGTCCAGCTTTTTGAGCCGCAGACCAAAGGCCACGTTCTCGAACACATTCAGGTGCGGGAACAGCGCGTATTTCTGGAACACGGTATTCACCGGGCGCTTGTAGGGCGGCACACCGGTAATGTCCTCCCCTTTCAGCAGCACCTTGCCGGCGTTCGGCTCCAGAAAACCTGCGATCAGGCGCAGGGTGGTAGTTTTGCCGCAGCCGGAGGAACCGAGCAGCGTCACGAACTCCTTATCATGGATATCCAGATTCAGCCCATCCAGAATGCGCTGTCCATCAAATTCCACTACGATATCCCGCAGTGAAACGACCACCGAGTTGTCCATTTTATATGTTATCCTCCTTGTTCTCAGATACGAAAAAAGACAGGGAGCCTGCCCCATCTTTTTTGCGTATAGGGGATGCTCCGCCCCGCGCAGCAGCATGATCTTGCGCGGCGGACTTACCCTGTCACGGTTTATAATAAACAATCACAGTCGGATTGTCAATCACTCTGCCGATGTTTGCCGCAACTTTATAAAAAGCTGCAAAAAAATATACGCTGCACCTTGGTTTCGGTGCAGCGTATCAAAGCAATTATTCCTGCGTTTTCAGGTCGTTTTCGGTCAGCAGAAGCGCCTGCACAGTGCTGGTATCCACCGTGTATACCGAGGGTTCCCCTTCCACCTGCAGATACCACCCGTCCGTGCCGCAGGCGTAGGCCAGCTGCACGGTGGAGCCATCCTCGCTGGTAACGGCTGCGGTGAATACCGGTGCATCAAAACCGCAGGCAGAAAGGTCGGCGTCCGTAGTTTGAGCGGTGGCATAGGTGCACAGGGCAGACAGCAGACTTTGCACCTTGTCCTGTGCAAGGCTGGCAGTGGGGTCAGAAGCCAGCCGCCACACTGTCTCGTAGGCAGTAGAAGAAGCGCTGTCGGTGTCCGTGCTGTCAGTGCCGCTTTCGGCAGGCTCGCTGACGGCGTTCAGGGTGACGGAGGTGCCGTCAGCCAGCGTGCAGGCTACCTGCGTAATGGCAGAAGCCGTAAGCCCTGTGGGGCAGAAGCTGCCGAAAAGCCCGGCCTTATCCAGCTGGAAGCAGGCGGCTTTGTTGCCGCTGACAGTGTAGATGGCATCGTCCCCGGCTTTTTGCGCATAGAGATCCCCGGTTACCGGGTTTTCTGCCCCGAAGGTCAGGGTGGTGCTCTGCCCTGTCGCTGTTACCGTGACGGTGAGCTGCGGGCTGTCCAGACCGTAGTCCTCCCCTGCCTGCGGCGTCAGGCTGCGCTTGGCATTCAGTGCCATCAGGGCAGTGCGCATGGTGTTGCAGGCGCTTTCGTCCAGATGATAGGCAGGGTCCTGTGCCAGCAGCCAGCTGCCGCCGGAATATTGCAGAGTGTAGGTCTCACCGTTATAGGTGTACTCGATCTGCTCCAAGTCCTCGGCGGCAAAGCTGGAAAGGGGGATGCTGCCCTCGGCGGCGGCGCCGGCGGCCTGCTCGGCTTTTTCGTTGCTGCGGGTCACCGCCCACAGTGCAGCGCCCAGCAGCACTGCCGCTGCCAGCAGCGCCAGCAGGACACGCTGTTTTGTTTTCATGGCGGTCTCCTTATCTGCGGCGGCGCAGCAGCACCACCACTGCCCCGGCAATGAGCACCGCCGCCGGGAGCACGAACACAAAGATCAGCCCCAGTGCTGCGGCAGTAGAGCCCGCCACCGTGATGGGCTCGGCTTCCAGCGCCTTGGTGTCCACAAGGACATCCTGCCCCACCAGCGAAGCAGCGCAGCCCTGCAAAAAGGTCAGGTTGCCGGGCATGGACTGATAAAGCTGCTCGTTATCCATGTTGGGGCAGCCGATCCAGAGGACCTCGGCACCGGTATCCTCGTTCCGTGCCCAGACAGCCAGTGCAAAGGGGCCGTCTGTGTCCCCGTCCTCCCGCTCCATGGTGGTAAGGTCGTCGATATCAGTCTTGGCATAGGCAGCGGAGGAGCTGTTCAGCAGCGGCTCGGCGGTGACATCCTCGGTCTCGGTGACCGTGATGCCCTGTGCCACTGACAACATGACATGGGTATTGGTGTTCACGCCGTTCAGCGCGGTGCTCTCGGTGGGCGTGCCGTAGTCCGGCAGCAGCGACCATGCAGAGTTATACAGTGCCTTGCTGCTGTCGCCCTCCACCACCATGCCCTCTGCGCGGGCAAGGCCGAACTGCGCCAGCACGGCGTCCAGCTGCGGAGTCTGGGCGTAGACACTGCTGGTCAGCAGCAGTTTGCCGCCCGCCGCCAGATAATTTTGCAGCTGGCTGATCTCATCCACAAGGCCGTCCCCTGCGGTAAAATCGCTGGTGGGCGCGTTGATGATAAGCAGATTGCAGTCCTCCGGGATGGTGCTCGTGAGCAGATCCAGCGGCTGGGCGTCGATATTCTGGGCGTCCAGTGCATCGGTCAGGGAGTCGGTCAGGGACTGTTCGCCGTGGTTGGTGGTATAGTAGGCGTGGCTCTGTCCGGCTGCGGTAAGCTTATAGATGGCAGAGGTGATCTGCTTTTCGCCGCCAAAAGTCACGCTGGCAGAGCCGGTGGTGTAGTAGTCGGTGTAGTCGTACTCGTACAGGTCGGCGGCATCCAGCACGGTGCTGTTCTCCCCGCAGGTGACGATCAGACTGCCGGTGGAAACATTCTCCGCACCGTACTTTGCGGCAAAGGTGGGGTACAGGGTGGGGTCCTTCTGTTCCCAGCTCAGGTGCCCGCTCTCGGCGGCGTAGTGATCCAGCAGCTTTGTGATGATGGTATCCTCGCTGCCGGTTTCGCAGAGGTAATAGATGTGCACATCCTTTTCCAGCCCCTCCACCAGCGCTTTGGTGCTGTCGCTCAGGGTGTACATTTTGGCTTCGGAGAGGTCGAACTCCGTATATTTTGCAGGGATTGCCCGCACCAGCAGGTTGAGCAGCACCGCCAGCACCAGCACTGCCGCCAGCATGGCGGTGGACAGCAGTCCGCTGCGGAACACTCTGCCTTTCTGAGAGGCTGCGTTCTTGTTCCATTTCATCATTGCGGCCTCCTCTCAGTTCCAGCGGCGCTTTTCCAGCCCCTGCGCGGTGAAGAACAGGAACACCGCCGCTACGGTCAGGTAGTAGACCAGTGTGGGGATGGAAAAGCTGCTGTTGACAAATTCTTCAAAGGGGGTAAACAGGCACAGGGCGCTGAGCACCGCGCTGAAAGCTTCGGTCAGCCAGCTGCTCTTGAGCAGAAACAGCGCCGTAAGCGCCACGCAGCACCCCGCAAAGGAAAGACAGCCCAGCGTAAAGCTTTTGCTGCGCAGCCCCGCCACCACACTGAGCACAGCGGCAATAGCGGTAAACAGCGCCAGTGCCACCGCGCTGCCGGTAGTGAACATGGTGCGCAGACTGGGCATCATATAGGCCAGCAGCAGCGCTGCCACACCGGATACGGCGGCGATGATCTGGTTTTCGGTCAGGCTGGAAAGGAACACCCCAATGGCAATGGCGGCGCAGCCCATGAGGTAATAGCACAGCAGGGCAGAAAAGTTGGCCAGCGTGCTGGTGCCGGTAGCGCCCAGCACCTTCAGCACAAGGATCATGCCCGCATCCACAAGGCAGGGCAGCGCAAAAATGACGCAAAGGGCAAAATATTTGCCCAGCACGATGCCGCCCACCGACACCGGGCTTGTGAGCAGCAGCTGGTCGGTGCGGCTGTGGCGTTCCTCCGCAAAGGAGCGCATGGTGAGCACCGGGATGTAGAGCAGCAGCACAAAAATGGTGCGGCACAGCGTGTAGTAGCCAAAATCCGGCAGACCGTAGCCCAGATTCAGCGCCACAAAGTAGATGGCCGTAGCCGCCAGCATAAAGGCGGTAAGCACCGCACCGATCATGCCGTGAAAGCAGCTGCGGAGTTCTCGTTTAAAGATGGCAAGCATCTCATTTCCCCTCCCCTTCTGCCGGAGCTTCCTGCTCCGGCGTTTTTTCGGTCAGCGCAAGGAATACCTCCTCAAGGCTGCGGTTCTCGGCAGCAAGCGCCAGCATGGTGCAGCCGGCCTCGGTCAGTGCCCGGGACACGGCGGCGCGGCGGTCGGCAGCATCCTTGCTCTCGGCGGTAAAGGTGACCTGACCGTCTGCGGCGCTTTCCAGTTCTACCCGGCAGATGCCCGGCACGCTGCGCACAGCGGCAAGCACGGTATCGGTCTCGCCCTGCGCGGTGGCGCGCAGGCGGCTGCCGGGGTTCAGGGTCTCGCCCAGCTCCTCCGGGCTGCCCACAGCCACCAGACGTCCCTTGGAGAGGATGAGCACCTGCTGACACACGGCCTGCACCTCGCTGAGGATGTGGCTGGACAGAATGACCGTGTGCGCCTTGCCCAGTTCCCGGATGAGGTTGCGGATCTCGATGACCTGCGCGGGGTCCAGCCCCACGGTAGGCTCATCCAGAATGATGAGCTGCGGACTGCCCAGCAGCGCCTGCGCAATGCCTACGCGCTGACGGTAGCCCTTGGACAGGCTGCGGATGACCCGGGGCAGCACTTCTTCCAGCCCGGTGCGGCGGGCAGCAGCCAGCACCTGTTGCTTGCGCTGCGCACGCTTGACCCCCTTGAGCTCTGCCACAAAGTCCAGATACTCCTGCACGGTCATTTCCGGGTAGAGCGGCGGCTGCTCCGGCAGGTAGCCTACACAGGCTTTGGCCTGCTGTGCCTGCTCCGGCAGACGGAACCCGGCTACCTTCACCTCGCCCTCGGTGGGTGCCAGATAGCCGGTGAGGATATTCATAATGGTGGATTTGCCCGCGCCGTTGGGCCCCAGCAGGCCGTAGATCTGGCCGTCCGGCACCGTAAACGAGAGATCCTGCACGGCAGGGCGGCTGCCGTAGGATTTGCTCAGGTGAGAAACTTCGATCACAGCAAACTCTCCTTTTATTCAGAAGCTGTTTTGCGGAAAGCGGCATGGACGCAGCGCTTTCCGGTTTGGAACTGCTATAGTTTAGACGGAAAATGTGTTTAAATTAAGACAATCCTGTGTGGGAAAACGAAATATTTGCCCGCGCAAAAAGCAAAAATGCCGCCTCCCGAAGGAAGCGGCATGAGATAGCCTATAATTACTTACGGCCGAAACGCTTGTTGAAGCGCTCAACACGTCCGCCGGTGTCAACCAGCTTCTGCTTGCCAGTGTAGAAAGGATGGCACTTGGAGCAAACTTCGACGTGGATCTCGGGCTTGGTGGAACGAGTGTTGATGACATTACCGCAAGCGCAGGTAATGGTGCAGTCAACGTAGTTCGGATGGATACCCTGTTTCATTCTTTTCACCTCAATTCTGGTTCTGACGTATTGGGGCCATATTTAATGTATGTGCCCATCACAACCTTCAATATCGGCTACCCCGTCGAGCGGCCTTGGAAACGATTGCCTTACTATTATAGCACGAATCAGGCAGAATGCAAGAGGGAATTTTAACTTTTTTACAGCTTTTGCAGCGTCCAGCCCTTTTTTTCGGCCAGCTGCTCCAGCTCCCGGTAAGAAATCCGCAGCTGCGCGATGTTAAAGCCCGGCAACTCCGCAAGGCAGCTGCCGTCCTGTGTCCGGTGCAGCAGCTTGTGCACCTGCAGTTCCTGCTCGCCGTCCAGCGTATCCAGCCCGGTCACATATTCTCCGCACCGGGGCAGCGGCTGCTGCCAGTCGATCGTTTTGCAGACCCTTGCAAGCGTAAGATGGTTGCAGGTCACCGTCTGCCGGAATTCCAGTTTCATGGTGCTCTCCCCTTTTGCGCCGGATATTCATAGTTATGCCCGGCACGATACCATGATATAACATTTTGTTTTATATGTCAATATAACATTTCGTTATGCCTATACTTTACCTTAAATAAAGCCTTTGAGGTAAGCACCATGTATCAACGTATCCGGGATCTGCGGGAGGATCGTGATCTGCTGCAAAAGGATGTTGCGGCGTATCTGAAATGTACACAGGTCTGCTACTCCAATTATGAGACCGGCAAGCGGGATATCCCCACCGAGGTGCTGATCCAGCTTGCTCACCTCTACCATACCAGTACAGATTATATCCTTGGTCTTACGGACGACAGCGCCCCGCCTATCCCCCGTAAAACATAAAAACCGCCCCCGAAGCAGCACGGTCTTGTGCACTGCTTCGGGGGCAGTCTGCTTTTGTTCTATTATAAGGTTACTGCTTTGCGCTTTCCGGGGCGACCTCAAAGTCGATCTTGCCCAGATTGACGTCTGCGCGCACGATGGTGATCATCATGGTATCGCCCAGATTCCAGTTCTTGCCGGAAACAGGGTCGGAAAGGCGGACGCCCTCGGTGAGCATAGTGCCGGTGGCGGTCAGGCTGGAAGCGGGCACAAAGCCCTCCACGCCGTTTTCCAGTTCGATGAACAGGCCGCGCTGGGTCACGCCGGAGATGCGGCCCTCGTAGCACTCGCCCAGATGGCGGCGGGCATACTCGGCCTTGTAGCAGTCCTCGGCCTTGCGCTCGATCTGCATGGCAATCACCTCGCGCTCGCTGGCCTGCTTGCTGACATCCTCGGCAAACTCGCTGTAGCGCAGGATCATGGTGTCCTTATCGGTGCCCTTGAGCTGGGCGGTCATGATGCGGTGGATGGCCAGGTCCGGGTAGCGGCGGATGGGGCTGGTGAAGTGGGCATAATCCTGCAGAACCAGACCGTAGTGACCCTTGGGCTTTTCCTCATACACGGCCTTGGACATACAGCGCAGCATACCGGTGTTGATGATCTGCTCATAGGCAGTGCCGCGCACGCCCTCCAGAATAGCGCTCAACTCCTTGGGGGTGGGCACGTCCTTGGCAAAGTGGTCGTTGACGCCGCAGGCCTGCAGCAGACCGTGCAGACGCTCCAGCTTTTCGGCGTTGGGCTCCTCATGCACGCGGTACACAAAGGGGATCTGCTTCACCCGGGCAAAGTGGGCGGCGCACTGGTTTGCCAGCAGCATGAACTCCTCGATCATGGCTTCGCTCTCGCCGGAGGTGCGCTTTTTTACATCGATGCAGTGGCCGTCCTCATCGAGGATCAGCTTTACCTCGCCGCTCTCGATATCCATGCAGCCGCGCTCCTTGCGCAGGCGGGCACGGTGGCCGTACAGCTCCTTCATGGC
>OLGD01001788.1_pt1 | contig 28847 bp, 26 predicted proteins | sample 1605311 | NCBI WGS metagenome assembly OLGD01 (sample SAMEA3888917, study PRJEB22519) | human gut metagenome | biome: human gut; feature: human-associated habitat; material: faeces | place: Denmark | collected 2010
TTTTTGTGGCTTTTTTGTGAATTTGATTAAAAAGTCCTTGACAACTCGTTTCGGGGGGGAAAAGCCCATATTTGTTGCTTATTTCAACGGAATCCCCATATCGGTCATGGTTAAACAGATCATAGAGGGAATCGATACAGCCGCCGAGTATCTTTCCGCGGAATTTGGAGCATCCCTGTAAAAGCACAAATCCGCGATCCGGCGCATGGGGCATCGTTTGCCCAATCGCATCTGGGGTGAAGTCGGTACGGCTCTGATACCAAATATCGCTGGGACGAATCTCCTGAATGGTTCCGGTGGTCAGCAGCTCTTCAAAATAGCGCCTGGTATACGGAAGCATTTCATCATCCAGTTCGCAAATATCCGGCAAAAACGCTTGCCCATAAAAGGATTTTATCCCCACCTTATGCAACATCAGATGATTGATGGTGGTGTCGGAGAAGCCAAGGAATATTTTTGCGAAGCAGCCTTTTGCAGCTCGTTGTTCTCAAATAGGTATGGCGATAGGCGATACGTATCATCGCCGCCAATCGCACAAAGGATCATGTCCGTATCGGGGTCCGTAAAGGCGTCGAGAAGATCCTGGGCACGCGCTTCCGGATGCGCTTTTAGAAAGGCTTCTCCCCGGAGCGAATGCTTAGAAAACTTTACGTTTAGCCCATAGCGTTCCAACCGTTTCAGACCAATATCGAGCTCATGCTTAACATAGGCTTCCCCCAGTATTCCCCGCGAAAGGCTAATGATTGTAACCGTATGCACCATGTCGCGCCAACCCCCTTCCTTTCCGATTTTACCATATATTTTTTTTACCGGAAAGAAATGGATTGTAAATCGATGATACGCAGAATGATCGGCGATCTCCTTGCCGGCAAGTTGGATCCAACCGCAAACCTCCCCGCCGTATGCCCGATTCCGGCAGGGGGTTCCTTGTTCGGCCGTTTTGAAAATAGGAAAACCAGAACCGCGATCCCGATACCCGCCGCATCGAAATGGCGGGTTTTCTTTGTCTTTTGCTTATGCTGCCGAAAAAGAAACGCCGGCGGGCAGATCCGCACCAAAAGCCAACCCGCAACCCGGGGTAAGGGGTTGCGGGTTGAGGCGGCGCCGCGACAAAATGCGCGAGCGGTGGTTTTTGCAAAAAAAGATCGCCGCGAACGATATAACGCCCGCGGCGATATGGTGGGGATGGAGGGACTCGAACCCCCGACCTCTTCGATGTGAGCGAAGCGCTCTAACCGGCTGAGACTACATCCCCGAACGCATATGATTATAAAGCATCGGGAGAGAATTTGCAAGAGGGGATTTTCCGAATTGCCAAGAAAAGGGAATCAAGAGAACTCCACCCCGAAGATGCGGCCCAGGAGGAGCAGGGCCAGCGCGCCCAGCACGGAAAAGCCCAAAGCGGCGCCCAGGCCCCGGAAGACGCCGGACAGGAAGCTGTTCCACAGGAGCCTGCGGGTATTGGCAAGCACATGGGCCAGCTCCCGGACCCGGCTTTGTTCCAGGGCGTCGATTAAATCTATGGTCAATTTTTCCCAATCCGTCATGGGGGTAGTGTTGCCAAGGGGGAAGCGTTCCATACATGGAGCGCCTTGAAAGGGATGGGGGCATGTGGTACAATATACGATACGCTGTAAGGGCTGGGACGGCGGACATTTTTCCCGCTTTGCCCAGGACGCAGCCGGGAAACCAAGAACGGGGAGGGAAACGGTATGCGCATGGTGGACCTGATCCAGAAAAAGCGCAGAGGGGAAGCCCATACAAAAGAAGAGATCCAGGATATCATCCGGGGATTTACCCAAGGGGAGATCCCGGATTACCAGATGTCCGCCTGGATGATGGCCGTATGTTTTCAGGGCATGACCCCGGCGGAGACCGCCGCCCTGACGGAGGCCATGTGGCATTCGGGGGACGTGGTGGATCTGAGCGACCTGCCCGGCGTCAAGCTGGATAAGCATTCCACCGGCGGGGTAGGGGATACCACCACCCTGGTGCTGGCGCCTCTGGTGGCGGCCTGCGGGGGCACGGTGGCCAAGATGAGCGGCCGGGGCCTGGGCCATACCGGCGGCACCCTGGACAAGCTGGAATCCATCCCCGGGGTGTGCATCGACGTGGAGATCCCGGCCTTCAAGCGGATCGTGCGGGAGCTGGGGGTGTGCGTCATCGGCCAGACGGGGGATCTGGTTCCGGCGGATAAGCGGATCTACGCCCTGCGGGACGTGACGGGCACGGTGGAGAGCATCCCTCTGATCGCCTCCAGCATCATGAGCAAAAAGCTGGCCGCCGGCACCGACGCCATTGTGCTGGATGTGAAGACCGGCTCCGGCGCCTTTATGCAGACCCTGGAGGACGCCCGCATCCTGGCCAAGACCATGGTGGAGATCGGAGAGCATGTGGGCCGCAGGACCGTGGCGGTGATCACGGATATGGACCAGCCCCTGGGCATGGCGGTGGGCAACGCCCTGGAGGTGCGGGAGGCGGTGCAGCTGCTTCGCGGCCAGATCCCGCCGGAGGATCCCCTCTATCAGGTCTGTATGCTCCTGGCCAGCCATATGCTGTTGTTAGGGGGCCTTGCAAACGACGCGGCGGAGGCGGAGGAAAAGCTCACCCAGGCCCTTCGGTCCGGGGCGGGATTTGAAAAGCTCCAGGCCATGGTATGCGCCCTGGGGGCGAAACCCGGCTGCCTGGAGGATATGGACGCCCTATGCAAGACCCGCAAGCTGGTGCCGGTCGCCCTGGAGCAGAGCGGGTACATCGCCAACATGGCCGCCGCCCAGATCGGCACCGCCGCCCAGCTGCTGGGGGCGGGCCGGGCGAAAAAGACCGACGTCATCGACCCGGCGGTGGGGCTTATCATGCATAAGCGCCGGGGCGATTATTTGAAAGCCGGGGAGCCCTTGGCCACCCTGTATGTAAACGACGAGACCCGGCTGGCGGAAGCCATGGATACCCTGCGGGGCGCCATCGCCCTTTCTCAACAGCCCCCGGAAAAGATCCCCATGGTTTATGAGGTGGTAGGGGCTTGAGGCAGGGCCTTTTCCGGTAGATAAAATATAAAAAGGCCTCGCCCTGTGGCGGGGTAAGAAAATTAATTGGTTGGAGGTAAATAAACCATGCAAATGACGCCTGATGCGGAAATCCTGGCCATGATCACATCCATTCTTGTGACCATTTTGGTTGTCGCTGGCATTCTATCGTTGGTAACTTACATTTTCTCCTCGCTGGGCTTTTATACCCTGGCCAAGCGCCGGGGCATCCGGGCCCCAGGCTTGGCTTGGATCCCCATCGGCGGCACCCGGTGGATCCTGGGGAGCCTGTCGGACCAGTACGCGAGCCTGACCGGCGCCAAGCTCCGGTGCTCCCGGCACATCCTCCTTTGGGGCGAGCTGGTGCTCACCGCCGCGGCTATTCCGCTGCTGGTGTTCGCCATCCAGCTGTTGACGGCTACCCTGGCAGGGCAGGATGTGACCATGCAGCTGATGCAGCTCAACGGCGTACAAACCCTGCTGAACCTGGCTAGCATCGCCCTGAGCGTAATGATCTACATCGCCCTTTATAAGGTCTATAAATCCTGCGACCCCAAGCACGCGGTGCTGTTTTTGGTGCTTTCCATCATCTTTAGCATCACCATGCCCTTCTTCGTATTCGCTTGCCGGAACAAGGATTTGGGCATGCCCCAGCCGGAAGGCGGGGACGGCGAGCAGCTGCCGGAATATGGGGCCTGACCCGTCAACTTAAACAAGGAGGTAAATTATGGACGCTAACGTATTTGCTATGGCAGCCGTATTTGGCGTGATCGGCCTGATCAGCCTGGCGCTGGGGATCGTGCTGTATGTGTTCCTGTCCCTGTCCCTCTATACCCTGGCCAAGCGCCGGGGCATCCTGCATCCGGGCTTGGCCTGGGTGCCCGTATGCGGCGCCCGGTGGATCATGGGCAGCCTGGCGGACCAATATGTATATTTCACCGAAGGCAAGGTCAAATACCAGCGCAGGCTGCTCCTTTGGCTGGAGGTGGGGATGTATGTGCTGCTGGGCCTGTTCTTCGGCCTGATGGGCGGCATGGTGGCAGGCGCTGTGATCGATAATGGGAGCCAGGTGGCTGCCATGGCCGTGTGGATGCTGCTGGGCTATTTCCTGCTGCTGGCGGAGGCGATCGTATTCGCGGTGTTCCAGTACATCGCCCTGTACAGGATCTATAAATCCTGCGATCCCAAGAACACCACCCTGTTCCTGGTGCTCAGCATCCTGTTCAATATTACCATGCCCTTCTTCCTGTTCGCCTGCCGGAAAAAGGATCTAGGTATGCCCCGGCCCGAGGCCCCGGAAGGGGAGCCGGCGGAAGAGCCTACCCAGCTGCCGGAAGCCCAGGAGCCGGAACAGGAGGCATAACGGCCAAACGGCCATAGGTAGCTTTGACACATTTGGGGGGATCCTGGGGATCCCCCACAGTTTACGGACCGTTAAATTGCAATTTAGCGGTCCGTATGTTTTAATATAAGGATAAGCAAGCCTGCCTGTTCCGGCGGGGAAAAGCGAGGAAATGAGATTGAAGAACCTGATCGCCATCGATGGAAATAGCCTGATGCACCGGGCGTATTATGCTTTGCCCTCCATGGCCGCCAAGGACGGAACCCCCACTGGAGCCATATTCGGGTTTTTGCGGATGCTGCTCAAGCTATTGGAGCGGCAGCCGGATTATCTGGTGGTGGCATTTGATATGAAAGGGCCCACCTTCCGGCATGGGGAATATGGGGAATATAAGGCGGGCCGCCGGCCTACCCCGCCGGATCTTGGCCCCCAGTTTCCTCTGCTGCGGCAAGTATTGGAGGCCATGGGCATCGCCATATGCCAATGCGAAGGCTATGAGGCGGACGATATCCTGGGCACCGCCAGCCGCATGGCGGAGGCGGCGGGGAGCGACGCCCTGCTGGTGACCGGGGACCGGGACGCTTTGCAGCTGATCACCCCCCATACCCATGTGTTGATGACCAAGAAGGGCATTACGGAGACCGTGGAATACGACGAAGAGGCCCTGCTGGCAGCCTATGGCCTTACGCCGGAGCGGATGGTAGACCTGAAGGGGCTCATGGGGGACGCCTCGGACAACATTCCCGGGGTACCCGGGGTGGGGGAAAAGACCGCCCTGAAGCTATTGGAAAAATACGGCACCCTGGAAAACGCCCTGGCCCATGCCGGGGAGGAGAAGGGGGCTTTGCGGACCAAGCTGGAGCAGGGGGCGGAGCTGGCCCGGCTCAGCTACCGGCTGGGCAAGATCGACACGGCGGCGCCCCTTCAGGCGGCGCTGTCCCAATGGGCGTTCCGGCCTGAGGCCCTGGCGGGGGGGCTGCCCCTGCTATACAAGCTGGAGCTGCGGGGGATCGCAGGGCAGCTTTCCGACACAAAGCCGGAAGGGGAGGCCCCGGCGGAGCCCACAGCCCAAACCCAGCGGGTGGCTGAGGAAGCCCCCCTGGAGGCCATGGTAAAGGCCCTTTTAGGCAAGAGCCCCCTGGGGATACAGCTGGAGGAAAGCTGCCTGTATGTGGCGGCGGACCCGGCGATGCAATACCAGGTAGCCCTGGACGGGGGCGACCTTTTGACCCCGGGCCTTACGCCGGCGCAGGCTTTGGATGCCATCCGGCCCCTGCTGGAGGACCCGGGGGTGGAGAAGCGGCTCTTCGACGCCAAAGGGTTTTTACACGCCATCGCCCCCTATGGGATCCGGCTGGCCGGCCCCTGGCAGGACGCCATGATCCAGGATTATCTGCTCCACGCCATCCATCCGGCGGATTCCTTAAAGACCCTTCTGTCCGAGCGCAGCCTGCCCTATGGGGCGGGAGGGCTTTTACAGGCCGGCCAGGATATGGAGGCGGAGCTGCGGGAAAAGGGCCTGTTGGACCTGTATAACCAGGTGGAGCTGCCCCTGGTGGAGGTGCTCTACCAAATGGAGCGGGAGGGCTTCATGGTGGACGGGGCCATGCTGCGGGAGCTTAGCGAGCTGTTCGCCCGGCGGCTGGAGGAGATCCAGCAGGGGATCTACCAGCAGGCGGGGGAAAGCTTTAACATCCTTTCCACCAAGCAGCTGGGGGTCATCCTGTTTGAAAAGCTGGGCCTCCCCACCCGGAAAAAGACCAAGACCGGCTACTCCACCGATAGCTCGGTGCTGGAAAGCCTACAGGACCACCATCCCATCGTGCCCATGGTGATGGAATACCGGTTCCTCTCCAAGCTGAAGAGCACCTTCCTGGACGGGCTGCTGGCCCTGATGCAGCCGGACGGCCGGGTGCATACCAGCTTCAACCAAAACGTTACCGCCACCGGCCGCATCTCCAGCACGGAGCCCAATTTACAGAATATCCCCGTGCGCACGGAGCTGGGCCGGGAGATCCGCCGGGCCTTTGTGGCCAGCCCGGGCCGGGTGCTGGTGGGGGCGGACTATTCCCAGATCGAGCTGCGGCTGCTGGCCCACATGAGCGGGGATACCGCCATGGTGGAAGCCTTCCGCACCGGCGCGGACATCCATGCCATCACCGCCGGAGAGGTGTTCGGGGTAGCGCCTGAGGCGGTCACCTCCCAGCAGCGCAGCGCCGCCAAGGCGGTGAACTTTGGCATCGTGTACGGCATCAGCGACTTCGGCCTGGCCCGGAACATCGGCGTAAGCCGCAAGGAGGCGGGAGATTATATCCAGCGGTATTTCCAGCGGTATCCGGGGGTAAAGGCCTTTATGGACCGCTGCGTCCAGGAAGGCAGGGAAAAGGGTTACGCCACCACCTTGTTGGGCAGGCGAAGGGAGCTGCCGGAGCTGGCCTCCTCCAATTTTAATACCCGCTCCTTCGGGGAACGGGTGGCCATGAATATGCCCATCCAGGGTACGGCTGCGGATATCATCAAGCTGGCCATGGTGCGGGTATACCAGGCGCTGGAACGGGAGGGCCTGCAGGCCAAGCTGATCTTGCAGATCCACGATGAGCTGATCCTGGACACCCCCATAGAGGAGGCGGAACGGGTCAAACCCTTGCTCAAGGCCTGCATGGAAGAGGCCATGCCCCTTTCCGTGCCCCTGATCGCAGACGTGCGGGAGGGCCATAGCTGGTATGACACGAAATAGCATCATGGTGGTGGGGCTCACCGGCTCCATGGCGGCGGGGAAGTCCACCGCCGCCGCCCGGCTTCGGGAATTGGGGGCTGTGGTCATCGACGCGGACCAGGCCTCCCGCCGGGTGGTGGAGAAGGGCCGGCCCGCCCTTGCCGCGCTGGCGGCCCGGTTCGGCCCGGGCATCCTGGACGGGGAGGGCAAGCTGGACCGCAAGGCTATGGCCGCCCTGGCCTTTACCGATCCGGCGGCCCTTGCGGCGCTGAACGGGATCCTGCATCCGGCCATCCGGGCGGAAATGGAGCGGGAGCTGGACCGGGCCCGGGAAGCCGGGGCCCGGGTGGCGGTGCTGGATGTGCCCCTGCTTTTTGAGTGCGGCTATGACAGGCTGTGCCAGGAAAGCTGGCTGGTAAGCGCGCCCTTGGAGGCGCGGCTCAGCCGGGCCATGGCCCGGGACGGCTCCACCCGGGAGGCGGCGCTCAAGCGGATGCAGGCCCAGATGCCCGAGGCGCAAAAGCGGGCTTTGGCGGACGTGATCCTGGAAAACGACGGCCCGGTGGAAGGGCTGCTGCGCCAGGTGGACGCTCAGTATCGACGAATCAAGGAGATGCAGGAATGAAGAAGCTGATCCGTATCCTGCTGGCGGCGGTGGCGCTGCTGGGGCTGATATTGGGGGCTTTGGAGTTGAACGTATATATGGAAAAGCGGGAGTACCGGCTGGAATATCCGGCGCTGATCCAGCAATACAGCCGGGAATACGGCTTGGATCCGTACCTGGTGGCGGCGGTAATCCATTGCGAAAGCGGAAACCGGCCGGATGCGGAATCCCCAAAGGGCGCGGTAGGCCTGATGCAGATCATGCCGGAGACCGGGGCCTGGATCGGGGAAAAGCTGGAGGTGACGGGCTTTGAAGCGGAAATGCTCAAGGAGCCTGCCCTCAACATCCGGATGGGCTGCTGGTACTTGAAGTATCTATTGGATCGGTTTGACGGGAATTTGCCCCATGCCCTGGCGGCGTATAACGCAGGGCCGGGAAACGTATCCAAATGGCTAGAGGACCCTGCCTGCGCCCAGGACGGGGTGCTGCGGGAGATCCCCTTTGAAGAAACGCGGAACTATGTAGAAAGGGTAGAGCGGGCGTATGCGGTCTATGAAGAACTATATAAGGGGGCCTTTGCGTAGGGGGCTGCTGCTGGGGTTGGCGGCGGCGTGCCTGTTTTGCGGGGGCTGCGGCGGCAGGGCGGGAGAGACGGCGGAAGCCACCCCCTTGCTGCCCACCCCCTCCCCCACCCCTGCCCCTCAACGGGGCGGGGAGATCCGCCTGCCCATGCCCCTAAACGCGGATATAACGGATCCTTTGCAGGTGAATACGGAGGAGATGCTCTCCTTTTTCTCCCTGCTGTACGAGAGCTTGATCACCATCGGCCCAGACGGCAGGCTGGTGGCGGAGCTGGCGGAAAGCTGGAGCGGCGACGAAAGCGCCCGGGTGTGGACGGTAACGCTGCGCAGCGGGGTGAAGTGGCACAGCGGGGCGGAGCTGTCCGCCTATGACGTAACCGCCACCTTCACCCGGCTCAAGGACCTGGGAGCGTCCTCCTATTACGCCTATGAGGCGGACAAGATCGAATCCATGCGGGCCTTGGACCCGCTGACCCTGGAGATCACCATGAAGGAGGGGGGCTACGCTTCCCTGTACGCCCTTACATTCCCCATCATGGAGGGGGGCCAGCCGGCGGTCTCGCCGGTGGGAACGGGGCCGTTTATGCTGGAAAGCTGGAGCGGGGAGCAGGTCCGGCTGGTGGCCAACGAGAACTGGTGGAAGCAGCGGCCCTATCTGGACGCCATCACCTTCCTGGAGCGGGACAACAACGATACAGCCCTGGCCTCCTACCGGGCGGGGCAGTTGGATATGGTACCCAGCTCCAATACCAGCGTGGGCAGCTACCGGGACGACAATACCACCGTGCTGGACATTATGACCCAGACGGCGGAGCTGCTGCTTATCAACAACTCCAACGCCAACTTGCGGGACATCAACGTGCGCAAGGCCCTGGCCTGCGCCCTGGACCGGGGGCAGATCATCTCCAATATCTATATGAACCGGGCCCAGCCCTGCGACGTGCCCATCCCGCCGGACAGCTGGGTGTATGATAGCACCAGCAAGGTGTACGACTATAACCAGGCCAGGGCGTTGGAATTGTTTGCGGCAGCGGGATGGGAGCAGGACCCGGAAACCGGCGAGCTGGAAAAGGACGGCCGCGCCCTTTCCATCCGGCTGCTGGTGAACGACTCCTCGGACACCACCCGGCGCGAGGCCGCAGGGTTGGTGGCGGATCAGCTGACGGACCTGGGCGTCACCGTGGAGGTCGTGGCCGCGGCCCATGCCCTAGGAGAAACGGATAGCGACTATATGACGGCCCTGCAAACCGGGGCCTATGACCTTTGCCTGCTGGGCATCAACCTGGGGCGGGATTGCGACCTGACCTCCGTGATGGAGCCGGGAGGCGCCGCCCACTATGGAAACTATTCCAGCCCGGATCTTACCAGCCTGGCCCAGGCGGTGGTATCCGCCAAAAACGAGACGGGCTACCAGCAGGCGGCGGTGGCCTTCCAGAAGGCCTTTGTGGAGAGCCTGCCCTTTATCGTGCTGTATTTCCGGCTCAACAGCGTGGTGTATTCCTCGGATATCCAGGGCGTGACCCAGGTAAAGGAGCCGGATATCATGTATGGGGTGGATCAATGGTATATCCTTTCCCAGGATTGACCAACCGCCCCGGGTCCGGTATACTACCCTTAGCCCCGCCGGCATGGACGCCGGCGGCACTTTCCCCAAGGAGGCATACATGCTGATCGTTATCATCGTAGCGGCGATCCTGGTGGTGGACCAGGTCACCAAGGCCCTGGCTGTCAAGCTATTGACCCAGCTGCCTGCGTATACCTATCCCCTGTGGCAGGATGTGTTCCACCTGACCTATACGGAAAACCGGGGGGCAGCCTTCGGTATGCTTCAGGGCGGCCGGTGGTTTTTTATCGTGGCCACGGTGGCGGTGTGCGGGGGCGTGATCTGGTTCCTCTATAAGGATCGCAAACGGATGCATCTTTTGATGAAGATCTCCCTGGCCTTGATCCTGGGCGGCGCCCTGGGGAATTTTATCGACCGGGTATGGCTGGGCTATGTGCGGGATATGTTCAGCGCGGTGATCTTCAATTTCGCCATCTTCAATGTGGCGGATATGGCCTTGAGCGTGGGCTGCGGCCTGCTGTTTTTAGACCTGTTGTTCCTGAAGGGCAAGGACTATTTCGACCAGCCAAAGCCCAAGGGCCCGGCGGCCGGCCAGGGGCCGGAGGCGGGCGAGGCCCCCGTCCAGGACGGCGGGCAGAGCGGGGAATGAGCGAAGGATTGGAAACCGAATATTGGGAGGAATGGGGCGAGCAGCTGGAGCAGACGGCACAGGCCGGCGGCCAACGGCTGGACGCCTTTTGCGCCGCGGCCTTTTCCATAAGCCGGGCCCAGGCCCAGCGGGCCATCGCCCAGGGGGGCGGCCTGGTAAACGGGAAAGCGGCCAAGGCGGCCTATAAGCTGCAGCCGGGGGATCAGGTGACCCTGCGGCTGCCCCCGGCCATGGAGCTGGAAGCCCGGCCGGAGGATATCCCCATCTCCATCATATACGAGGATGGGGACATCGCGGTGGTGGACAAGCCCCAGGGCATGGTGGTGCACCCCGCCCCGGGGAACCCGGACGGCACGCTGGTGAACGCCCTGTTGTACCGGCTTACGGACCTGTCCGGGGTAGGCGGGGCCCTGCGGCCCGGGATCGTGCACCGGATCGATAAGATGACCAGCGGGCTGATGGTGGTGGCCAAAAACGACCTGGCCCACCAGAGCCTATCCGACCAGCTGAAGGCCCATTCCGCCCGGCGCACCTATATCGCCATATTGGAAGGCAACCTAAGGGAGGACCAGGGCACGGTCAACGCCCCCATCGGCCGGAGCCGAACGGACCGCAAGCGCATGGCCATCGATCCGGCCGGCCGGCCGGCGGTGACCCATTGGCGGGTGCTGGAGCGCTATGGGGCCTTTACGCTGCTGGAAGCCCGGCTGGAAACCGGCCGCACCCACCAGATCCGGGTGCATATGGCCTCCCTGGGCCATCCGGTGGCCGGGGACCCGGTCTATGGCCCGGCCCGGCCCAAATTGGGCCTGGAGGGCCAGGCCCTGCACGCGGCCCGGCTAACCCTGGCCCATCCCCGGACCGGGGAGATCATGACCTTTGCAGCCCCGGTGCCGGCGTATTTTTGCAAGGCGCTGCTTCGGGCGGGCCGGCCCGCCGAAGAGGACATCGAGGCGTTTCTTCGCCGGCAGTGGGGGGAGGCGTAGCCCATGGAGCGGCAAGGGCAAAACAAGAAAAGCCTGGGCTATATGCTCTTTACCGGGGCCATGATCCTGTGCTGCATCGGCCTGTACCTGGCCCAGGGCCTTGCCCTGCCCGGCGAGACGCAGGCGACGCCCACCCCAAGCCCCACCGCCAGCCCATGCCCCTATCCGGCGGAATCGGCTTTTTTGGAAAACGCCGGGGCTTTTGGCCTAGACGCCAGCCTTTACCCCGTGGAAGGGGTCCTGCCCGGCCAAAGCATATACCGGCTGGAACGGCCGGACCTGCCGGACGCCACCCTGACCCTATCCTTCCGCTCCGGGGGCGTGTGCGCCTTCCTGCTGGAGACGCCCCTTGCCCAGGACCCGGGCCCCGCCCCGGAAGACCCCACCCCCATCGAGGGGGACCTGTATGAGATGCGGCTGGCCGCCATGGAACTGGAGCAGCGCTGGCGCAAAAGCGCGATCCCGGCCCTGTGCGCCGCCTTGGATATCGCCGGCAGCGCTACGGCGGTGGATATCAACGGCTTTTACGCCCTGCTGGAGGAGACCGCGCTGGACGGCAAGGCCCGGGATGGCCGGGGCGGCGGGGTGGACTTTTCCTGCTATGTGCTCCAGGATGGTTCCGCGCCCAGCCTTTGCGCCGGCGCCCAGCTGGATTGAGATTTCTCCAGGCGCATGGGGGTTGGGGCTTGCAAGCGTACCCCAGTTATTGTATAATAAAATAGTAAAGATACAAAATATATGAAACCCTTCAATATTATAGGGGATTGGGGACGTATTATGGACAAGACCCATACCACGGTGCATGTGGCCGGGCAGGATCTCCGACTTTCCGGCACGGATAGCGAAGCCTATATCCGGCAGATCGCGGACTATGTAAACCAAAAGATCGACGAGGTGCAGCGGGCCTATCCCAGCTTGAGCACCGGCAATTGCGTAATCCTGGCGGCGTTGAACCTTTCCGACGAGCTGCATAAGCTGCGGGAGGATTATAACGCCTTGGATTCCCGCATCAGCGAGCTAAGGGAAATGCCCAGGCAGAGCGCGCCGGTGAAGCGTCCCTTCGAGGGGAGCAAAACCCTGCAAACCAAGTAACTTGCTGAATTTGCCCCACGGCCCGGGACGCAATGCCCCGGCGCCGTTTTTTTAACGAAAAAACAGGAGGCCTTATGCTACTTCTATCCCCGGCCGGCAGCCCGGAAAGCCTGCTGGCGGCCCTAAAAAGCGGCGCGGACGGCGTATACTTCGGCGGCGCGGCCTTCAACGCCCGGCGTGGGGCGGCGAATTTTTCCGACGCCGAAATGGAACATGCCCTGGATCTATGCCATCTTTACGGGGCCAAGGCATTTCTCACCATGAACACCCTGCTTACGGACCGGGAGCTGCCCGAGGCCATGGCCTATGCCAGGTTTTTGTATCAGGCCGGGGCGGACGCCCTGATCGTATGCGATATGGGGCTGATCCAGGCGCTCCGGCGGGAGCTGCCCGACCTGCCCCTCCACGGCAGCACCCAGCTGGGCATCGGGGATATCCCCGGGGCCAGGCTGTTGCAAAGGCTGGGGTTTTCCTGCGGGGTGCTGGCCCGGGAAACGCCCCTTGCTTCCATTGCCGCCATCAGGCGGGCGGTGGACCTGCCCCTGGAGGCCTTTGTCCACGGGGCCCTGTGCATGAGCTTTTCCGGCGCCTGTTTGTATTCCTCTATGGCGGGGGAGCGCAGCGGCAACCGGGGCACCTGCGCCCAGCCCTGTAGAAAGCCCTGCGCCCTGAACCGGCGGCCGGGGGAAGGGGATTATGCCCTGAGCTTGAGCGACCTGTGTATGCTGGAGCACCTGGGGGATCTGGAAAAGGCCGGGGTCAGCTGGCTGAAGATCGAAGGCCGCATGAAGCGGCCCGCCTATGTGGCCGGGGTGACGGCGGCGTATCGGGCGGCCCTGGACGGGGCTGGGCCGGCGGAATTGGCAGAACACCGGGAACGGCTGCTGGCTCTGTTCGACCGGGGCGGGGGCCGCACGGGATACTTTTATGGAGATGACGGGATCACGGGCTGCGTGGCCCATGGAGACCCCCCTGCCGCCCTGGTGCGGCAAATGGAGCAGGCCCTTCAGGCGACGGACCGGCGCCTACCGGTGCAGGTAGGCCTTACGGTGCGGCAAGGGGAGGCGTCGAAGTTACGCCTATCCCTGGACGAAGGGATACGAAGCCGGTTCCCGGGGCCAGGGGAGGTTACGGCCATGGGGCCGGCGCCTGCCCAGGCCAATAAACCCCAAGACCCCCAACGGTATCTGGCCCAGGGGGAAAAGCTGGGCGGCACCCCCTTCGTCAGCCAAGGGGGAGAGATACAGGGGGACGCTTGGGCCTTCTTGCCGGTGCGGGAGATCAACGAATTGCGCCGCCAGGCTGTGGAAGCCCTGGAAGCCTCTTTGCGCCTTCGCAGGCAGCTGCCGGCGCCCGCCGGGCGTCCGACCTGCCCCGCCGCCCCCTTTACAGGGGAGACCGGCATCCTGGCGGCGGTGCGTACCCAGGCCCAGGCCCGGGCTGCCGCCCAGGCGGGAGCGGATATGGTAGCCCTGGAGGCGGGGCTGGGGGCGGAACAGGCCCTTGCAGCGTTGCAGCCCCTGCGGGAGACCTGTAAGCTGCTCATATGCCTGCCCGGCGCATCGGTGCAGGGCCGGGAGACGGAACGGCTGGCGGCGCTGTTGCAAAGCCCCCTGCTGGACGGAGCCCTGGCGGGCAACCTGGGACAGATCGAGCTGATGGAGGGCCTTCCCCTTCGCATTGCCGGGCCTCAGCTGGGGGCCTTCAACCGGGAGGGGGTCCAGGCCCTCAAGGCGTTGGGCTTTCACCGGGTGGTGCTTTCCTTGGAACTGACAAAGGCGCAAATGCGTGATATACTGGCAGTGGAGGCTGCGGGGGTCAGCGGTTATGGCCGTGCCCAGCTGATGCAGCTGTTTCATTGTCCCATCCGGGAGCAGGTGGGCTGCAAGGTCTGCCCGGGGGACGGGGCCTATATAGAGGACGGGGAGGGACGCAGGTTCCCCTTATCCAGCCTGAAGGGGGCGGATGGCTGCCTGGTGCGGCTGCTGAATTGCCTGCCCACGGACGTGCTGGATCTGGTGGGCCAACTGCCCAAGCCGGATACCCTCCACCTGGCCTTTTACGAGGAAAGCCCGGAACAGGCGGCCGCCCTGGTGGGGCGGGCCAAAGCCGCCCTGGCGGGGGCGGCCCTGCCCCAGCCCCAGGGCTGCACCCGGGGACATTGGAACCGGGCGGTAGATTAAACGAGAGATAGGAAGGCGTCTATGCTGGAAAAGGTATTAAAGACCCTGGAATATGATAAGATCCGGGCCATGGTGGCGGAGCGGACCCAGTGCTGCACCGGCCGGGAATTGGCGGAGGCCATGGAGCCGGTGTTTACCAATGGGGAGGCGGCCAGCCAAATGGCCCTGACCGCAGAGGCGGAAAAGCTGCTGATCCGCACGGGCCGCAGCCCGGCGGAAGGGTTCCCGGATATGCGGGGATGCCTAAAGCGGGCCCACGCGGCCCTGTACCTTTCCCCGGGGGAGCTATTGGGCGTCGCAAGGTGCCTGAAGGCCATCCGCCTGTGCAAGGAGGCGTTGGAGTCCGCCGAGGACTGCCCCCTGTTGGGGAATTTGGCCCAATGGCTCCAGGCCCATAGGAGCATCGAGGAGGAGATCGGCCGGTGTATCGCCGGGGAGGAGGAGATCAGCGACGGGGCGTCCCCGGCCCTGCTGCGGATCCGGCGGAGCATGCGCATCGCCAACGACCGGGTGCGGGAACGGCTGGGGAATATGATCCGTTCCGCCACCTTCCAGAAGTATTTGCAGGAGCCCTTGGTCACCATCCGCAACGGCCGCTTCGTGCTGCCTGTGAAACAGGAATACCGGCAAAACGTCCCCGGCCTGATCCACGATCAGTCCGGCAGCGGGGCCACCCTGTTCATCGAGCCCACGGCGGTGGTGGAGCTGGGCAACGAATATAAAAAGCTCCTGGGGGAGGAGGAGGAGGAGATCCAGCGGATCCTCTCGGAGCTCACCGCCCTTTGCGCCCCCTATAGCCAGGATATCCTGGAGGGGCTTGGGATATTGGGCCAGGTGGATCTGGCCTTTGCCAAGGCCCGGTTAGGCCGGGAAATGGAAGGCGTACAGCCGGAAATGGACCAGCAGGGCTTTTTGCGCATCATCAAGGGCCGCCATCCCCTGATCCCTAAAGAGCAGGTGGTGCCCATCGACGTATGGCTGGGGGAGGAATTTACCACCCTGATCATCACCGGCCCCAATACTGGCGGCAAGACCGTTACCCTAAAGACCGTGGGGCTTTTCGCCCTCATGGCCCAGAGCGGGCTGTTCATCCCCGCCCAGACCGGCAGCCGGCTGCCGGTGTTCCAGGCGGTGTACGGGGACATCGGGGACGAGCAGAGCATCGAGCAGAGCCTGTCCACCTTTTCCAGCCACATGACCAACATCGTGGAGATCCTCAAGCAGGCGGACGCGGGGTCGTTGGTACTGCTGGATGAGCTGGGGGCGGGCACGGACCCGGTGGAGGGCGCGGCCCTGGCCATGAGCATCCTGGAAGAGCTCCACAGCCGGGGCTGCCGCACCGTGGCCACCACCCACTATAGCGAAATCAAGGCCTTTGCCCTGACCCGGGCGGGCATGGAAAACGCCTCCATGGAGTTTGACGTGGACCGGCTGTGCCCCACCTACCGGTTGTTCATCGGCATCCCGGGCAAGTCCAACGCCTTTGAGATCTCAAAGCGCTTGGGCATGGAGGAGCGGTTGATCGAAAAGGCCCGGGAATATCTGAAAAACGAGGACGTAAAATTTGAGGACGTGATCTCCGGGGCGGAGGCCCAGCGCCGCCAGGCGGAGGAGGAGCGGCGGTTGGCCGCGGCGGAGCGGGACGCCACTGCCAAGCTGCGGGAAGAAATGGAAAAGCAGCGGGCCAGGCTGGAAGGGGAGCGGGAAACGCTACGGGCCAAGGCCCGGGAGGATTCCCGCCGGCTGGTGAACGAGACCCGGGAGGAGATGGAAAAGCTGGTGGCGGCCATTCGCGCCATACCGGGGCTGGACCAGCGGGCGGCGGACCGGGTGATCCAGCGATCCCGGGACGCTTTGCGCAAGCGGGAAGCGGATCTAGCGGAGCCCCTGGAAAAGAAATCCCAGGACCCTGGGGCGGCCCCCAAGCAGGTGCGGCCCGGGGAAACGGTACGCATCCTTTCCCTGGACCAGAAGGCCACGGTTTTGAGCCCTGCGGACGCCAAGGGGGACGTGCAGGTCCAGGCGGGTATCATGAAGCTGACGGTGAAGCTAAAGGACCTGCGGCTGATACAGGATACCGCCCCCACCAAGGGGGTGGGCAAGGTGCAGCTGGATACCCAGCGGCAAGGCGGCCTGGAATTGGATGTGCGGGGCAAGCTGGTGGACGAGGCCATCCTGGAGGTGGACCGCTACATCGACAATTGTCTGATGAGCGGCCTGGACCAGGTGAGCATCATCCACGGCAAAGGCACCGGGGCCCTTCGGGCGGGTATCCAGGATTATCTGAAACGGGATAAACGGGTAAAATCCTACCGTATGGGCGCTTATGGAGAGGGAGACGCCGGGGTGACGGTGGTCACCTTGAAGAAATAAAGGGAAAATCGGGGTTTTGTGAGGAATTTTCGATTGTTTACACCCCGTTCATACAACGAAGGGACAAGGATGGTATCATTATGACAAAACGGGCCGTTTCCGCCTGCCTATTGGGCAAGCCCTGCCGCTACGATGGAGGCAGCAAGCCCCATGCAACCGTAGCCCAAAGCCTGGGGGACGCCCTGCCCGTCTGCCCCGAATGCCTGGGAGGCTTGCCCATTCCCCGGGCGCCCAGCGAGATCCAAGGGGGCGACGGGGCGGACGTATTAGCGGGCCGGGCCCGGGTGATGAGCCGGGACGGGCAGGATGTGACGGAAGCCTTTGTAAAGGGGGCCAAAGCCGCCTTACAGCTGTGCCGGGAAGCCGGCGTGCAGGAGGCGGTGCTCAAGGCCCGCAGCCCTTCCTGCGGGGTAGGCGCCATCTATGACGGCAGCTTCAGCGGCCATTGCCGCCCGGGGGACGGGGTGACGGCCGCCCTGCTCCGGGCCAACGGCATCCGGGTCCGAACGGAAGAAGATCAAATAAGGGAGTAAGCAGCCATGGAAAAAAATTCGATCCTAGTCATAGACGATGACCGCAATATCCTGGCCATCATTGAGATGTATCTGCGAAAAGCGGGGTATGAGGTGACCTGCGTGGAACGGGGGGATGAAGCCCTTCAGGCCTTCCGGCGGGTCCAGCCCGCTTTGGTGGTGCTGGATGTGATGCTGCCCGGCATGGACGGCTGGGAAGTATTGGATAAGCTCCGCCAGGAAAGCGACGTGCCGGTGATCATGCTCACCGCCAAAGGGGATACCTTGGACCGGATCCAGGGCCTGGATCTGGGGGCGGACGACTATATCGTCAAACCCTTCGACGCCAAGGAGTTGTTGGCCCGGATCAAGGCGGTGCTCCGGCGCAGCAGCCTGCCGGAAAACGAAAAGTGCGTGACCTTTGAAGATCTGGAGATCTCCCTGGATAACTATTCCGTCACCCTGGACGGCAAGCAGATCGAAATGCCCCCCAAGGAGATCGAGCTCCTGTTTTTCCTGGCCTCCCGGGAGGGCAAGGTGTTTACCCGGGAACAGCTGTTGGAGCAGGTGTGGGGCTTCGATTTCTTCGGGGATTCCCGCACCGTGGACGTGCATGTCAAGCGCATCCGGGAAAAGCTGGGGGAGCGGGATGCCTGGCAGCTAAAGACCGTATGGGGTGTAGGCTATAAATTCGAGGCGAAAAAATAGATGTTCAAGACCCTGTTTTCCCGTATGCTGGCCACCTACCTGTCCGTAACGCTGGGCTTGCTTTTCCTGCTGGGCATTACGGTGGGCAGCATGTTTCAGCAGCAGTACATCGGGGAGAAGGAGGGCGAGTTGCGCCGGGAGGCCGAGGAGATCAATGAGACCGTGGCCAGCCGGTATATGGATGGAAACAAGCGGCCGGTGGCGGAGCAGGAGCTTTTGATCACCGCCCGCAAATATGACGCCCTGATCGTGCTGCGCTTTGCCGACGACCAGTTCGGCAAGCGGGCCTTTATGGACGAGACCGCCCAGGATAAATGGGCGGGCAGCCAGGACCTGGATGTGGAGGCGATGGCGGCGGCCATCCTGTCCGGCCAGGAGGAAGGGGGCATCGTCACCGATATGCTCCGGGACCGGGTGGACTTCCCGGTGATGACCCTTACCGCCCCGGTAAAGGACGGGGAGGGCAATATCATCGCCGCCCTGTTCCTCCATACGGATATGAGCCGCATCAACGCCTCCATCCGCCAGGTGTGGATGGACGTGCTGCTCTATTCCTGCGTGGCGGTGCTTACGGCCTTTTTGTCGGTGAGCTACATCACCGGCCGGATCACCAAGCCCATCATCGATATGAACGCCACGGTGCTGCGGTTTTCCAAGGGCGCCTTCAATCTGCGCATCCCAGCCCAGGGCCAGGACGAGGTGGCCCAGCTGGGCAAGAGCTTCAACCTGATGGCGGACGCCCTCAATAACCTGGAACAGGCCCGGCGCAGTTTTGTGGCCAACGTGTCCCATGAGCTTCGGTCCCCCTTGACCTCCATGCGGGGCTTCCTGGAAGCCATGCAGGACGGCACCATCCCCCAGGAGGAGGCGCCAAAATATTTGGCCATCGTCATCGATGAAAACAAGCGCATGACCGCCATGGTGAACGATCTGCTGGACCTGGCCCGGATCGAATCCGGCCAGACGGTGGTCCATATGGGCCCCTTCGATATCAACGAACTCATCGCCCGTACCCTGCTCACCTTTGAGGCCCGCATCGATGCGGCCAAGATCGAAGTGGAGCTTGACTTTTCCGAGGAACACTGCTATGTTGAAGCGGATGCGGATCAGATCGCCCAGGTGCTCCGCAACCTGATCGACAACGCCATCAAGTTCACCCCTGGAGGCGGCAGACTACGGCTTTCCACGGAGCCGGAGCGCAAGCTGGTCTGGGTCCGGGTATCGGACAGCGGCAAGGGAGTGGCCCAGGAGGATATCCCCTATCTGTTCGATCGGTTCTATAAGGCGGAAAAGGCCCATACCCCCGGCAGCCAAAGCGGGACGGGGTTGGGCTTGTCCATCGTAAAGCGCATCATTGAAGCCCATGGCCAGGACATCAGCGTGGAGAGCCAGCCAGGCCAGGGCACCACTTTTACCTTTACACTTAAGCGTACAGAACGGCCTCAGCCCAACGGGAAAGCCTCCCAGCGGCGGGAGCTGGCAAATTCCTTGCATACGGAAAGGAAAACACATGGAAGAGAACAACATCAACATGAACCAGGAACCCCAGCAGGAAAACGCCCCCCGGCAGGAAAACGATCCCCAGCAGACGGCGGCCCCCCAGTATCCTCATGACCAGCCCCAGTTTCCCCAACCGCCTAAGGCGCGGCCCAAGAAACGAGGCGTCGGCGGCTATGTGGTGGTGGGGGCGGTATGCTTGCTGGTGGGGTTCTCCCTAGGCAGCTTGCTCACCGGAATCGTGTCCTTGGGGGCCAAGGGCTTGGGCGGATGGGGCGATATGGATTCCCTGCCGGAGATCCATGGGGATTTCGGCGACTGGGAATGGGAGTGGGAATGGGGGTCCAAGGACCCTGACCAGGCCCAGCCCCAGACAACGCCCCAGCCGGAACCCACACAAGCCCCCACCTATACCCCCCGGGAAATGCCCGCATTGGATGGGGTCGCTCCTTCTTTGCAGGCCATGCCAAACCCATTGCCGGATATTGTGGAAAGCGCCGGCAAGGGCGTGGTGGGAATGGATGTGTACTATTATGACGAAGCGCTGGAGCAGGATGTGCCCATGGCCTATGGCAGCGGGTTCATCATTTCCAGCGAAGGCTATATCGTCACCAATGCCCATGTGGTAGAGGGCGCCAGCCGGGTGGATGTGAAGTTCATCGATGGCTCTTCCGCCCCCGGCCAGGTGATCGGCGCGGACTCCAAACTGGATGTGGCGGTGGTCTATGTGGAGGCCCAGGGCCTTACCCCCCTGGCCCTGGGCAGCAGCGCCCAGGTGAAGGTGGGGGATTTCACCGTAGCCATCGGCAATCCCACGGGAGAGATGCTGGCGGATACCGCTACCTTTGGCATCATTAGCGCCACCGCCCGGGAGGCCAATGTGGAGGGCCAGGTAAACAGCTACATTCAGACCGATGCGGCCATCAATCCCGGCTCCAGCGGCGGCCCCCTCCTGGATATGAGTGGCAAGGTCATCGGTATCACCTCCGCCAAGGCCCTGTATGCGGGCTATGACGAGTACGGCAACATGATCAACGCCGAGGGCATCGGTTATGCCATCCCCATCGACGAGGCCATGGAGGTGGTGCGGGAACTGATCACCACTGGCCATGTAAAACGGCCTGGCATTGGTATTTCCGTGGTGGAGATCGACCAAACTACCGCGGAGATGTATCAAGTGCCCCAGGGCATCCTGGTATATACGGTGACGGAGGACGGCCCAGCTCATGTGGCAGACCTACGGATCAACGATGTGATCCTGTCCTACGATGGGATCACCGCAGGTGCGACCACGGACTTTGTGGCCTATGTGGGGGCCATGGAGGTAGGCGATCAAGTGAAGCTGCGGATCTGGCGGGATGGCCAGGAGCAGGAACTATATGTAACGGTGGGGGATCTGAACCAGATCGGCACCAAGATCTTAAACGACGAATACGCAGACCTACTGGATTGAACCAGCGGCCTGAAGATTGAACCAGGGGCGGTAAGCAACCGCCCCTTTTCCATGCGTCCACAAAGGGACCTTGGCCGCATAAAAGGGGCGAAACCTGGGAATACTATCCGAAAAACCGCAAGGAGGTTTTGGGAAGATGAACGGATTGAAGCCCCTGGGCGCCATACGCGCCTCCACAGCCATGCTCCTTTGCTGCGCCATGCTGCTGCTGGGCGGGGCCGCAGGCTATACCATACGGGGGACCCAGCAGGTGCAGATCCAGCCCCCGCCGGAGGAGACCGCCCAGGAAGTCCCTGCCCAGCCGGAGCAGGAGCCCCAGGCAGAGCAGGTGTCCCAGATGGGGGAACAAACCGTGTCCCCAGACGCCAAGGTCCTATGGCGGTATCACATGGCCTGCGGCCATGTGGTGGAAAGGGAGGACGCCCAGCCGGCCATCGGCAAGACAAAAGCCGAACTGGAGGCAGCCTATGGCGTGGATAGCGTAAGCAGCTTTAGCAACGCAGCGGTGGTGATGGAACTGGAATCCCCCCTTTGTTGTCCCGACCATTACCTGCTAAAGTTGGAGGAAGGGGTCCTGACCGTACGTAAGACCGGGGATGACCTACAGGAGGAGATCCTGCTGACCCTGGACGTGACCCTGCCTCCGGACGCGGCGGCGGAATGCGAGCAGGGCCTGTGCTTTGATAGCCTGGAGGATATCAACGTATACCTGGAAGGGCTGGATAGCTGAGGAACCTTGAAAATAGCGGCGGTAAGCCGCTTTTTTCATGCTCTGCCCAAGGGGCGCGGCGGGGGGGCGGCGGGGGGGCGCAGCCCACCCGCCGCCGCCCCCCCGCTACGGTTTCCACCACCGCCAAAAAGGCAACGGAAAAGCCAGGCCTTTCGCCCAACCCGACCACGCCCCGTCCACCGCCCGGAAAAAGGTGGTAGCGACCGCGAGCCGTTGCGAGGGCGCTTGCAACCGAGCAGGCGAGCCGAGCGGGGCTTTTTCCGGGGGCATGGGGCAGGGGCTGTATGTTCTGGATTTGCGGCCATGCTGCCCCCAGGCGCGGCGGAGGAGGGAGCGCGTAGCCGGTGCCTACGCCGACCGACGACAACAATGCCTGGGGGCAGCAGGGCCGTAAAGACAGGGCGTACCCGCCCCTGTCCCATGCCCCACTGGAGCCGCGACGGAATGAGCGAAGCCCCGGTAAAGGAACTTTACCGGGGCCGAGCGGATGGAGTCCGCGGCGACGAGGGCCCGGGCGGCTTCATCCGCCCCGCCGCGGGCTGCTATCCTCGGACAACCGCGTCCGCTTGTGCGCGAATATCGCCGTGCGCGTAGCACCGCCGTCCGCGTAGGACCCCGCGTAGGGTGTTAGTCGGCGGGGTCTTCCTGAGGGGAATCCGAGGATTCCGGGGCCACCAAGGCCACGCTGGCAACCCGGGCGCCCTCGGGCACCTGCATGAGCTTCACCCCCTGGGTATTCCGGGAGATGACCCGGATCTGCTCCACGGGCATCCGCATAACCGTGCCGTCGTCCCGGATCATCATCACGTCCTCGTCCCCCTGCACCATGCGCATACAGACCAGCCGGCCGGTTTTTTCCGTCAGGTTCATGGCGATGACGCCCCGGCCGCCCCGGCGCTGGCAGCGGTATTCCGCCTCATCGGTGCGCTTGCCCATACCCCGCTCGGTTATAGAGAGCACGGTCTGGCCGGGTATGACCTTTTCCACATCCACCACCTGGTCGCCCTCGTCCAACAGGATGGAGCGCACGCCGGTGGCGGTGCGGCCCATGGGCCGCACGTCGTCCTCATGGAAGCGGATGCACATGCCGTTCTGGGTGCCCACCAGGAATTCATCCTGACCGGTGGAGAGCATGACGCCGATAAGCTCATCCTCCTCCCGCAGGTTCAGGGCGATGAGGCCGCCCTTGCGGATGTTATCGAAATCCGACAGGGGGGTCTTTTTGATGACCCCCTGGCGGGTGGCCAATACCAGGTATTCCCCCTGGGCCTGGGCGGTGACCGGGAAGATGGCGGTCACCTTCTCCCCGGCCTGGAGCTGCAGCAGGTTCACGATGGCCGTGCCCTTGGCGCTGCGGCCGGCTTCGGGGATGGTATAGCACTTCACCTTAAAGGCCCGGCCCCGGTTGGTGAAGAACATGATAAAGTCGTGGGTATTGGCGGCAAACAGATGCTCCACGAAATCCTCTTCCCGGGTAGCCTGGCCCAATACGCCCCGGCCGCCCCGGTTCTGGGCGCGATAGGTATCCGCCGCCAGGCGCTTCACATAGCCGAAGTGGGTCATGGTGACCACCATGTCCTCCTCCTGGATCACGTCGTCCAGGTCGATGTCCTCGGTAACCTGGGTGATCTCGGTGCGGCGGGGGTCGGCGTATTTGCGGCGCACCTCCAGGATCTCCTCCTTGATGATGCCCAGGAGCTTGGTCTCGTCCGCCAGGATGCTTTCATAATAGGCCACCAGCTTGGAAAGCTCATCGTGCTCGGCCTGGATCTTTTCCTGCTCCAGGCCGGTGAGCCGGGCCAGGCGCATATCCAATATGGCCTGGGCCTGCTTATCCGAAAGGCCGAAGCGGGCGCATAGCCGCTCCTTGGCCGCCTGGGTGGTGGGGGAGGTCTTGATGATCTCCACCACCTCGTCGATATTGGCCAAGGCGATAAGCAAGCCCTCCAGGATATGGAGCCGTTCCTTGGCCCGCTCCAGGTCGTACTGGGTGCGGCGGGTTACCACCTGTTCCTGGAAGCGCAGGTAGTGGTAGAGCATCTCCTTGAGGTTGAGCACCTTGGGCTCCCCGTCCACCAGGGCGATCATGATGACCCCAAAGGTATCCTGCAATTGGGTATGCTTATACAGCTGGTTCAATACCACGCTGCCGTTTACGTCCTTTTTCAGGTCGATCACCACCCGGATGCCCCGGCGGTCGCTTTCGTCCCGCAGGTCCTGGATGCCGTCGACGCGCTTTTCGTGGATCAGGTCGGCGATCTTCTCCACCAGGCGGGCTTTGTTCACCTGGTAGGGGATCTCGGTAATGACGATGCGGCTTTTGCCCCCGGCCATGGGTTCCACCTCGGCCCGGGCGCGCACCACCACCTTGCCCCGGCCGGTGCGGTAGGCCTGGCGGATGCCGCCGGTGCCCATGATCAGGCCGCCGGTGGGAAAGTCCGGGCCGGGAATATAGGCCATGAGCTCCTCGATGGAGATATCCGGGTTATCGATCATGGCCACATAGGCGTCGATCACCTCCCCCAGGTTATGGGGGGGGATGTTGGTGGCCATGCCCACGGCGATGCCGCCGCTGCCGTTGACCAAAAGGTTGGGGTAGCGGCAGGGTAAAACGGTGGGCTGCATGAGGGTCTCATCGAAGTTGGGCATGAAGTCCACGGTATTTTTGCCGATATCCGCCATCATCTCGGCGCTGAGCTTGGAAAGCCGGGCCTCGGTATACCGCATGGCGGCGGCGCTGTCCCCGTCGATGGAGCCGAAGTTGCCCTGGCCCTCCACCAGCATATAGCGGGTGTTGAAATCCTGGGCCAGGCGCACCATGGCGTCGTATACGGAGCTATCCCCGTGGGGATGGTATTTGCCCAGCACGTCCCCCACGATACGGGCGGATTTGTGGAAAGGCTTGTCCGCTGTGAAGCCCTGCTCGTCCATGGAGTAGAGGATGCGCCGGTGTACGGGCTTCAACCCGTCCCGCACATCCGGCAAGGCCCGGTTGATGATCACCGCCATGGCATAGGCGATGAAGGATTTTTTCATTTCCTCCTCGATATCCAGGGGTTTGATCCGGGGATTGACTTGGTTGTCCTGCATGACGTTCTCCCTTATCTATGGTTACAAAATGGTGATCGCTAATGAATTCCTGGGCCGGACCCGGCCCACCGGCAAAGGGCCTAAACCCCTCAGCCGCCGCCGCAGCCCCCGCCCTTTACCAGGCGGGCGATCAGCAAAACGGCGATGAGCAAAAGCAGGATGCCTGCTTCCCCCTGGGGGCTGGCCTGGGAGGCGGCTTCCGGCTGGGGGGAGGCTGCCGGTTGGGGGGAGGCGGGGGCTGCCAGGGCGGGCAGGCCGGCGCTCCAAACCAGCAGGAACGCCAGAATGAGGATGACGGTACGCTGCATCGGGGGCGCTCCTCGCTTACACGTCCAGGTCGGTGACCAGCTGGCTGTTCTGCTCGATGAACTCCCGCCGGGGCTCCACCTTATCCCCCATGAGGATGGTAAAGATCTCGTCCGCCCGGATGGCGTCCTCCAGATGCACCTGGAGCATCACCCGGTTTTCCGGGTCCATGGTGGTTTCCCACAGCTGGTCCGGGTTCATTTCGCCCAGGCCCTTATACCGCTGAATGGCAGGCTTGGGCTCCCGGCCGATGTCCTGGAGGATGGCGTCCCGCTCCTCGTCGCTGTAGGCGTACCATACGTTTTTGCCCCGGCTGATCTTATACAGGGGGGGCTGGGCGATATACACATAGCCCTGCTCGATCAGCGGCCGCATGTGCCGGTAGAAGAAGGTGAGCATCAGGATGCGGATATGGCTCCCATCCACGTCCGCGTCCGTCATGCAGACGATCTTGTGATACCGCAGCTTGCTGGGATCGAAATCCTGGTCGATGCCCGCCCCAAAGGCGGTGATCATGGCCTTGATCTCGTTGTTGGAAAGGATCTTGTCCAGCCGGGTCTTTTCCACGTTGAGGATCTTGCCCCTTAGGGGCAGGATGGCCTGGAAGGCCGGGTTGCGGCCCTGCTTGGCGCTGCCCCCGGCGCTGTCTCCCTCCACCAGGAAGATCTCGCACAGGCTGGGGTCCTTTTCCGTGCAGTCCGCCAGCTTGCCGGGCAGGCTGGTGGAATCCAGGGCGGTTTTCCGCCGGGCCAGCTCCCGGGCCTTGCGGGCCGCTTCCCGGGCCCGGTTGGCCATGAGGCATTTATCGATGATCTGCCGGGCTTCGGCGGGATGCTCCTCCAAATACGCCCCCAGGCCGTCGCTCACCGCCCCGTCCACCAGGGCCCGGATATAGGCGTTGCCCAGCTTGGTCTTGGTCTGGCCCTCGAACTGGGGCTCCGTGAGCTTCACGCTGATGATGGCCGTCAGCCCCTCCCGGATGTCGTCCCCGGACAGGTTAGAATCGCTCTCCTTGAGGAGCTTGGCCTTTCGGGCGTAATCGTTTACCACCCGGGTCAGGGCCGCACGGAACCCCTGTAGATGGCTGCCCCCCTCCATGGTGTTGATGTTGTTGGCAAAGGTAAAAACGCTTTCGTTATAGTCGCTGGAATACTGCATGGCCACCTCCACCGAGGCGGTCTCGTTCTTTTCCGGGTCGTCCTTCTCCGCGGAAAAATAGATGGGGGCAGGGTGGAGCACGTCTTTGTTTTTATTGAGATGCTGCACAAAGGATACGATGCCCCCCTCGTAGCAGAAGCTCTTCTGCCGGGCCGGCTCCTCCCGATGGTCCGTGACGGTGATCTTGAGCCCCTTGTTCAAAAAGGCCAGCTCCCGCATCCGGCCGGCGAGGGTATCGAAGCTGTACTCCACCTGGTCGAAGATCGCCTCGTCCGCCAGATAGGAGATGGTGGTGCCGCTATCGCCTTCCCCGCAGGTAGCCACCACCTCCACCCCGGTGACCGGGTCCCCATGGTCGTATTCCTGGCGGTAGACCTGGCCGTCCCGGCGCACCTCCGCCACCAGCCATTTGGACAGGGCGTTTACCACCGACAGCCCCACCCCATGGAGGCCGCCGGATACCTTATAGCCGCTGCCGCCGAATTTGCCGCCGGCGTGGAGCACCGTCAGCGTGACCTCCAGGGCGCTTTTGCCCATTTTCTCATGGTAGCCCACCGGGATGCCCCGGCCGTTGTCCCGGACGGAAATGGAATTATCCGCCCCGATGTCCACCTCCACATGGGTGCAATACCCGGCCAGGGCCTCGTCGATGGCGTTATCCACCAGCTCCCATACCAGATGGTGCAAGCCCCGGGCGTCCGTGGAGCCGATATACATGCCCGGCCGGCGCTTGACCGCCTCCAGCCCTTCTAATACCTGGATCTCCGAAGCGTTATATTCCTCGTGGTTGTTCATGGTCTATCCTTTCCGTTTCCGCTCCTGACAAGCGGTTCCTATTGCAAAAATCCTTCTTCCTCCAGGGCGCCGTCCCGGCAGCGGAACACCGCCCCGATCTCCAGCCCCGCGCCCCGGAGCCCCTCCAGGGCCGTGCAGGTGAGGAAGCACTGGCACCCCGCCACGCTCTCCAGCAAAAACCGCTGCCTGGAGGGGTCCAGCTCGCTTAACACATCATCCAAGAGCAGCACCGGGGCCTCGCCGGTCTCCTCCTGCAAAAGGGCCAGCTCCGACAGCTTGATGGAAAGGGCCGCCGTGCGCTGCTGCCCCTGGGAGCCAAAGGCCCGCACATCCACATCCCCGATATACACGGCCATATCGTCCCGATGGGGGCCGGCGGTGGTGAACCCCCGGCGGATATCCTCCCGGGCGCTTTGGGTCAGGGCCTGGGAAAGCAGCGCCGCCGCATCCTGCCCCGGCCCATAGGCCACATTGGGGGCGTATACCAGTCCCAATGTTTCCCTGCCACCGCTCAGCCTGCCGTGCAGGCCCTGGGCAATGCCGTACAGCCGCTCCACAAAGGCCCGCCGGGCCTCCATGATCTGCGCCCCCAAGGCGCTAAGCTGCACGTCCCAGATCTCCAGCATCTCCGGCTGGACCGTGCCAGGCGGCCCTTTCAGCAGGGCGTTGCGCTGGCGCAGGGCTGCATTATACTGTTGCAGGGCGTAGAAATAGGCCGGCCTGCACTGGCTCAGCTCCATATCCAAAAACCGGCGCCGCTCCCCGGGCCCGCCCTTTACCAGCGCCAGATCCTCCGGGGCGAACATCACCACGTTCAATACCCCCATCAGCTCCCCCAGCCGGGCGGCAGGCTGCCCGTCGATAAGCAGGCGCTTGCGCTCCCCGGACCGGAGCTTGACCTGGATCTGCCGGGCGCCCGTGGCCTCGGACACAAGCTCCAGCCCTACATGGCCCCCTTCCGCCCCCGCCTGGATCAGCTCCCCGTCCCGGCTGGTGCGGTGGGACCGGCCAAAAGCGCATAAAAAAACGGCTTCGATGGCATTGGTCTTTCCCTGGGCATTGTCCCCCACCAGCACGTTAACGCCGCCATGGGGCGCTAGGTCCAGGGCCGTATAGTTGCGGTATTGATTCAAACGCAGCCGTGTGATCCGCATAGCGCCCTTTCCCCTTGGTTTGCCCGGGTCTATAACCCGCAATTTTGCCTGGGGCTTTTCGAAAAGCCACCTATGTTAGATTACCATAAAATCGTTCTTTTTTCAAGCGTAAATTATAAATAAGAAGAAAGCCCGTCCTTTTGGTTCGGTCGAAGCCTGTCGGCGACAGAAAACAGCCGCCCCCAGCGTAACGCTCCGACCTTTCTGCTTCCCATGAGCAACCACCGTAGGGCCGACGGAGGTGCGCTGGCGGAAGGGGTGGAGGGGGGCGCTGGGGTACGCCGGGGGGGCGGCGGCGGGGCGCGAAGCGCCCTGAAAGGGCGGGGCC
>OLGD01001796.1_pt1 | contig 28677 bp, 24 predicted proteins | sample 1605311 | NCBI WGS metagenome assembly OLGD01 (sample SAMEA3888917, study PRJEB22519) | human gut metagenome | biome: human gut; feature: human-associated habitat; material: faeces | place: Denmark | collected 2010
GTTACTGGGGTGCAGATGGTGCTGCAGGCTTTCGTGCCCGCCCTGTACAAATCTCTGGGTGTGTACCTGGCCCTGATCGTCGTTAACTGCATCATCCTCGGCCGTGCCGAGATGTTCGCCTGCAAAAACACCGTTGTCGACTCCGCTCTGGACGGCCTGGGCATGGGCATCGGCTACATCCTGACCATGCTGCTGATGTCCTCCATCCGTGAGATCATCGGCAACGGCACCTGGCTGGGCATCACCATCATCCCCGACAGTGTCGACAAGATGACCGTGATGAACTCCGCACCCGGCGGCTTCTTCGTCTTTGGCTGCCTGATGGCTGGCTGTGTCTGGCTGGAGCGCAAGCTCAACAAGCCCATCGAGCGCAAGAGCTGCGGCGATGTGATGCTGGAAAAGATCGACGCCGCCAAAGAAGAGCAGAAAGGGGGCGCTGAGGAATGAGTGCACATATCGCAACCTTTGCCACGATCTTCTTCAGCATGATCCTGGTCAACAACTACGTCCTGGTTCAGTTCCTGGGCATCTGCCCGTTCCTGGGCGTTTCCAAAAAGCTGGATTCCTCCGCCGGCATGGGCGCGGCCGTTATCGCTGTTATGGTCATTGCCACTGCCGTTACCTTCCCCATGCAGATCCTGCTGCTGGATAAGTTTAATCTCGGCTATCTGCAGACCATTGTCTTCATTCTGGTCATCGCCGTTCTGGTCCAGCTCATCGAGATCGTGCTGAAAAAGTACGTTCCGGCCCTGTACCAGAGCCTGGGCGTCTACCTGCCCCTGATCACCACCAACTGCTGCGTGCTGGGCGTCACCATCCTGGCCGTGCAGGACTACTCCGCTGTTGTGACCGAGTTCGGTTTCGGCATGGCCTATGCCGAGGCTCTCGTCTGCGCAGCCGGTGCCGGTGTGGGCTTCCTGGTGGCTATGCTGCTATGGTATGTGATCTCCCTTTTGCCTGCTACAGCCCGCGCCTTCCCCAATGTCATCGTAACCTTTAGCAGCCTGGCTACCATGATTGAACGCGGCGTATTTTTCACCGACTTAGCCAGCAGTATGATCTCTGTATTTTCCGGCTATTTCCTCGCGTTTATCATCGCCCTGCCGGTGGCCATTCTCATGGCCTGGTATTTGCCGGTGCGCAATATCATCGAGCCCTGGATTCAATTCGTTCGTAACATCCCGCCCCTCGCCTATGTGCCCTTGATCGTGGCCTGCGCCGGCGTTGGCCGCAAGCCCCAGATCATCACCATCACCATCGCCTGCTTCCTGATCATGTGCGTTACCATCTATCAGGGCGTCATCAACGTGGACGAGACCCTCATCAAAGCGGCCCGGGTTCTGGGCGCAAGCGATAAGGATATCTTCATCCGGGTCATCACCCCCGCCACCTTGCCCTTCATTTTGACGGCAGTCCGCTTGGGCGCCGGCGTGGCCCTCACCACCCTGATCGCCGCTGAATCCACCGGCGCTGTGGCCGGCTTGGGAATGCGCATACGGTCCTTGAACAACAGCTTTGAGTCGGCGCCTATGCTGCTATACGTAATCATCATCGGCATCATCGGCATTACCTTGGAAACCTTGATTAAGCACCTTGAAAGGAGACTGACGGGATGGCAGGAGAAGCGAGAAATATAACGCTCCAGATCAAAAACGTCCGCAAGACCTTCACCGGCCGTACCGGCGAGGTAATCGCCCTCAATGGGGTGGATCTGGATATTTATGAAAACGAGTTCATCTGCGTGGTAGGCCCGTCTGGCTGCGGCAAATCCACCCTGTTGAACATCATTGCCGGCTTGACGGAGCCCACCTCCGGCGAAGTATATTGCCACGGCAAGCTCATCACCGGCACCGGCACGGAGCGGGGCGTGGTGTTCCAACAATACGCCCTATTCCCCTGGCTGACCGTTAAGAAAAACGTGCGCTTTGCCCTGGAGATGAAGGGCATCAAAGGCCAGGAGGCCGACGATCTGGCCATGAAGTACCTGGAAAAGGTGGACCTGGCCAAGTTTGCGGACCACTATCCCAAGGAGCTTTCCGGCGGCATGAAGCAGCGGGTAGCCATCGCCCGGGCCTATGCGGCGGATCCCGAGGTGCTGCTCATGGACGAGCCCTTCGGCGCCCTGGACGCCCAGACCCGCACCCAGCTCCAGTCCGAGTTGCTGGAGACCTGGGAGAAGGATCAAAAGACCTGCTTCTTCATCACCCACGATGTGGACGAGGCCATCATTCTGGCCACCAAGGTCATCATCATGAGCGCCCGGCCCGGCCGGATCAAGGAAATTGTGGACATCGACATCCCCTATCCCCGGAACCAGGAAACCAAAATGACCCCCCGCTTCCTGGAGCTAAAGAACAAGATCTGGGGCGAAGTCTATAAAGAATACCTGGAAGTTCGTAAATAGTAGGCTATGCAGCGGCAATTGCCGAAGCAAATATGATAAGTAGAACCCAAGAAAATCAATCAGGAGGAAAAAATGATGAAGAAGATCCTTGTACTGCTGGTTTGCGTGCTCATGCTGGGCTCCCTGGTGGTGGGCTGCAGCACCCCTGCCGCCGAAACCCCTGCCACCGAAGCGCCCGCCGAGGAGGCCGCCCCCGCTGAGGAGGCTGCGGAGGCTCCCGCTGAGGAAGCCGCTGAAGCGCCTGTGGAGACCGTTTCCCTGAACGTAGGCTATATGCCCAACTACGGCAGCCTGTGGAGCGTGGTTACCGCCATCGATAAGGGCTACTTTGCTGAAGAGAACCTGGAAGTGACCCTCACCGAGTTTGGCGACGGCCCCACCATCATCTCCGCCATGGAGAGCGGCTCCATCAACTTCGGCTACATTGGCCAGGGCGCCCATAAGCTGTGCGTTCAGGGCAATGCCACCATCATCGCCCTGTCCCATATCTCCAATGGCGACGCCGTGATCGGCGGCCCCGAAGTAGCCACCATTGCGGACCTGAAGGGCAAGACCGTTGCCTATTCTTCCGGCACCTCCAGCGAGGACATCCTGAAGAACACCCTGGCTTCCGCCGGCATGACCATGGATGACATCACCGCCATGGATATGGATGCGTCCGCCATCGTGACCGCCATGATTTCCGGCGGCGTAGATGCTTGCGCCACCTGGTCTCCCAACACCCTGGCCATTCTGGACCAGATGGAAGGCACCACCAAGCTTTCCGATAACATGACCTTCTCCGATACCACCATCTCCCTGGCCAGCTGGATCGCCACCCCCAAATACCTGGAGGAGAACCGGGACGTGGCCGTGCGGTTTGTGCGGGCTCTGTTCAAGGCCATGGACTATGCTGCGGACGGCAACTATGAGGAGATCGCCCAGCTGGTGGCCAACCAGACCAAGACCGACTATGACAGCGTTTACTCCCAGCGGGGCGACGCCAACTGGCTCACCGGCAAGGCCGTGGCGGAAGGCATAGCCGACGGCACTGTGGAGGGCTACTACACCCTGCAGCAGCAGAATCTGCTTGCTAGCGAAGCCATTACCCAGGACGATGTGTGCCCGGTTTCCGACTATGTGGATCTGGCGCTCATGACCGAGGCCGGCAACTACTAATCTATAATCAATCCGCACGGGGGGGCGGCGTTTCACCGCCGCTCCCTCCCTTATACGCCGCAATCGTTAGAGCGCATCATATCCTTTCAAAGGAGGGGCGTATATGCTGATGATCTTGGCACTGTGCCTGCTGCTGGGTTCCGTTTTCGTGTTCTGCGTGAAGCGGAGCCGGGAATCCTTGCTGCTTACGGCCCTGTGCCTTTCGCTGACGGTTTACTTTTTGGGAATGCTGGTCTATATCGCCAAAAAAGGCGGATATTCCTCGGAGATCCTGCGGTTTCTATTCTGTTCCAACCAGATCCGTATCTGGGTCCAGTATCGGTTTATCACCTTTAGCCAGCTGGGATACATTATCGCCATCGGCCGGTTTTTGTTCCCGCCCTTTTTGCTGGCCATGGCCATGCATTATTCCATGCTGCCCTTCATTCGCCAGCGCTCCCTGGTTCGCAGGCTGATCTGGGCGTTGCCGGCCCTATCGCTGCTCGTCTATTGGCCCGGCGTATACCGGTGGATCATCGGCCTTTCGCCTTGGGTGCAGAGATTTCTCATCCGCTTTTCCTACGACTGGATTCTTTGCTATGTTGCGCTGGCGCTGATCTTGCTGGTGCAGGAGTATCTGTCCATTACCATCTCCTTTTTCCGGCGGCAGTTTAGCCGGATCCTGGTATGCATGGCGGCGCTGTCCGCTTTGTTTTTGCTGTATTGCGGCCAGGATCCCGGGCAGGTATATAGCTTTTACAGCTACGATAATATTTGGGCCCGGGGGATCGGATATTTGCAATTCGATCCCAGCCTGAGCGGCTTGATTACCCTGGTGGCCATCAATGTGGTATGCAGCGCCCTGGGCATAGTGAGTTTGTTTCAATATACCCAGGACCATTTTGCGGACGATCATGCGGATGTGGTGCTGGAGCGGAATTTCGACGTGGCCCGGACCGGCGCGTCGGTGTTTGTGCACAGCATCAAAAACCAGCTGCTGGCAAATCGGGTGCTGTATAAGCGGATCCATCAGGAGCTGGAACAAAAGGAACCGGATCTTGAGAAGCTGCGGGGGTTTGCGGACAGCCTGACGGATATCAACGAGCAGCTGATCAGCCGCTCGGAGGACCTATACCGGACGGTAAAGGCCAAGAGCGTGCAGCTGGTGCCGGTGGAGCTGGGTAGCCTGGAAATCACCACCTTGGACCGGTTTCGCAAGAAATATCCGGACGCCCGGCTGGAAACCAAGGTGGACAAAAAGCTGCAGGTGCTGGCGGATGAAAACTATCTGAGCGAGGCCCTGTATAACCTGATGACCAATGCCTGGGAAGCCAACCTGGCTGCCGGGCATGAGAAGGAGCCCATCAAGCTGCTGAGCCACCAGGAGCGCCTATATACGGTGCTGGAGGTGCGGGATATGGGCCCTGGAATCAAATCCGGGGAGATGCGCCGGATCTTTGAACCATTTTATAGCAACAAAAATTCCAATTTCAACTGGGGCATGGGGTTATACCATACCCGCGCCATCGTAAAGAGCCATTTGGGCAGCCTGAAGGCAGAAAACCGCCGGGAGGGCGGCGCGTCCTTTTTTGTGCTGCTGCCCCGCTACGATACGATACCCTAAGAAGGAGAGGAAAAAAACCGTGATTCGCCTCCTGGTAGCTGAGGATTTTGACATTATCCGGGAAGACCTTTGCGACATCATTCAGCAGCAGCCGGATATGGAGGTTGTAGGGAGCGCAGCCAGCGGCGAGGCTATACAGGCCCTGGCCCTGGCAAAGGATTTTGACGTGATTCTCATGGATGTGGAAATGGAGACCACCACTGCGGGCATCCGGGCAACGGAGCGGATCCTGGAGCAAAAGCCGGATGCCAAGGTGATATTTTTGACTGCCCATGAGACCGATAATATGATCTTGACCTCCATGGGAGCCGGCGCGGTGGACTATATTGTAAAGGGCTGCGAGGAGTCCCAGCTGCTGGAGCACATCCGCGCGGCATACATGGGCAAGGCCATATTGGACGCCCGCATCCAACAGCTGGTGCTCAAGGAATATTCCAGGCTTCGCAGCTCGGAACGCAGCCTGCTGTTTTTCATCCACACCGTGTCCCACCTGACCCAGGCGGAGCGGGAGCTGGTACGGCTGCTGCTGGAAAACAAGAGCATCCGACAAATCGCCGAGGCGCGCTGCGTGGAAATGGTTACCGTAAAGACCCAGATCAAAAGCCTTTTAAGAAAATTTGACTGCACCCGGACCAAGGAGATTGTAAGTATGATCCGCGAGCTCAATGTGTCCCATTTGTTTTAGGGGAAAGGAGAGGAGACAATGGATATGGAGTATTATCGCATCCCCCCGGAAGAGCTGGGGATCGGGGCTAAGATCCCCATTGTAAAGCTGGGGGATTCCGGCGAGGTGTTTTATGAATTGGCCCTGCAAATGGTGGATGAGATCAAAAAGAACAATGCCCTGGGGCAGCGGACGGTGTTTATCTGCCCGGTAGGGCCGGTGGGCCAATATCCCATCTTTGTGCGGCTGATCAACCGGGATCGGGTGAGCCTACAAAACTGCTGGTTCATCAACATGGACGAATACCTGGATGGGGACGGCAACTGGATTCCCAAGGAAAGCCCCTTGTCCTTCCGGGGATTCATGGAGCGGACGGTCTATACCAAGATCGATCCCCAGCTGCTCATGGCGCCGGAACAGCGGGCCTTCCCCGACCCCAAGGACCCTGGCAAGGTGGATAAGCTGATCCAGGAGCTGGGGGGGGTGGATATTGCCTTTGGCGGCATCGGCATCAACGGGCATCTTGCCTTCAACGAGGCCCGGGAGGACATGAGCGCGGAAGAATTTGCCGGCCTGGGCACCCGCGTGCTGAAGCTGACCCCGGAGACCCGGACCGCCAACGCCATTGGCGACCGGTGCGGCGCCATCGACGCCATGCCGGAATATGCGGTGACCATCGGCATCAAGCAGATCCTGTCCGCGAAGAAGGTCCGGCTTGGGGTGTTCCGGGAATGGCACAGGAGCGTGGTGCGCCAAGCCGCCTATGGGGAGGTTACCGCCCATTTCCCGGTGACGTTGCTGCAAAACCATAAGGACGCCATTATTTATACCAACGCCATCGCCGCAGGCCAGCCCTTCTAATATGCCCATGAACGCTACGCTATTCAAAAACGGCCGGGTATATTGGGACGGCCGCTTCCAGCAAGGGGACCTGCTGGTGCAGGATGGGAAGATCCAGTCCTTCGGCACCCTAGCGGTCTCTGATGCCCAACAGGTGGATCTGGACGGCAAGCTGTTGATCCCTGGGTTTATGGATATCCATACCCATGGGGGCGATGGGGTGGACGTGAACGGGGCGGACAAGGCGGGCTTTTGCCGGATCGGACGGTTTTTTGCCGCCCACGGGGTTACCGGTTGGCTGTGCAGTATCCTTACGGATACCGAGACGCAAACCCTGCAAAGTATCGCCCAAGCCCGGGCGGCCATGGCCGATCCAGCGGGAGGCGCCCGGCTGCTGGGCATCCATCTGGAAGGACCCTTCCTTTCCACCCAGTATAAAGGCGCCATGCCGGAACATTTGCTACGAACCGGCGACCCAGCCTTGTTTTACAAATACCAGCAAGCCGCCCAGGGCGCCATCCGGTATATGACCGTATCCCCGGAGGTGGAGGGGGTGGTGGAGATGATCGCCGCCCTGCGGGATGAGGTAGCCATTGCCATCGGCCATTCCGGGGCGGATTACGAAACCGCCTGCGCCGCCATCGATGCAGGGGCGCGGGCCTGTACCCATACCTTTAACGCCATGGGGCTGTTTCATCAGCACCGGCCCGGCATCATGGGGGCGGTATTGGAGCGGGACGTGTACTGCGAGGCCATTTGCGACGGCCGGCACCTGCATCCAGGCAGCGTACGGATGCTGCTGGCCTGCAAGGGCTATGACCGGGTGGTGGCCATTACGGATTCCATCCAGGCGGCCGGCCTGCCGGATGGACACTATAAGCTGGGCGTCAACGACGTGGTGGTGGTGGATGGGGACGCCAAGCTGGCGGATACCGGCGTGCGGGCCGGTTCGACCCTCACCATGGACCAGGCGCTAAAGAATTTGGTGCGCTTTACCGGCCAGCCGGTGGAGCGGGTTCTTCCACTTTTGACCCTACAGCCTGCCAAGGTCATAGGGATGGATCAAGCGAAAGGGTCCATCGCCCCGGGCAAAGACGGGGATCTGGCGGTGCTCAACGATGCATTGGACGTTATGGAAACCTACATAGCCGGCGTGCGGGTTTACGCCGGAAAAGAAAAACAGGAGGAAAACTAATATGCCGCTCGTACCCCTTCGGCCTCTGATGGAGGCAGCCGAACAATATGGTTACGCCCAGGGGGCGTTCAACGTCAATGCCGTGGCCCAGGCCAAAGCGGTCATTGAAATGCACGAGACCTTCCGTTCCCCCGCCATCCTGCAGGGGGCGGATCTGGCCAACGCCTTTATGGGCGGCCGGGTGGATTTTGCCAACGGCACCCTGGAGGATAAAAAGCGGGGCGCCCGGAACATCGCCAACGCGGTGCGCAAATATGGGGAACATTCCCCCATCCCGGTGGTGCTCCACCTGGACCACGGCAAGGATTTCGACAGCTGTGTAGCCGCCATCGAGGGCGGATATACCTCGGTTATGATCGACGGGTCCTCCCTGCCTTTGGAGCAGAACATCGAGCTGACCCGGGAAGTGGTGAAATACGCCCATCCCAGAGGCGTCAGCGTAGAGGGCGAGCTGGGCGTACTGGGCGGCCAGGAAGATCACGTGTTCGCGGAAAATTCCACCTACACCAATCCCTTGGACGCGGTGCGCTTCATCCAGGCCACCGGGGTGGACGCCCTGGCCATTTCCTACGGCACCATGCATGGGGCCAACAAGGGAAAGGGCGCCAAGCTGCGCCGGGAGATCCCCATCGCCATCAAGGAGTGCATCAACCGGCTGGGCATCTTCTGCGCCCTGGTATCCCACGGCTCCTCCACGGTGCCCCAGTATATCGTAAAGGAGATCAACGACCTGGGGGGCGACATCCAGAATGCCTACGGCATCCCCATCGATCAGCTTACTGCGGCCATCCCCTGCGGCATTCGTAAGATCAACGTGGATACGGACATCCGCCTGGCGGTGACCCGGAATATGAAGGAGCTGTTCAAAAACCAGCCTGCGCTGCAAAAGAGCCCCTCCATCGGCGGGGTATACAGCCTGCTGGAGGAGAAGCGCAGCGCCTTCGATCCCCGGGTGTTCTTCCCGCCCATCATGGATACCGTTCTCACCGGCAACGTGCCGGACGGGGACGTGGCCCTGCTGATGGAACGGGTAGAAGCCGGCGTTAAGGAAGCGGTGGGCTCCCTGATCGTCCAGTTCGGATCCTATGGCCGGGCGCCCCTGGTGGAGATGAAGACCCTGGAGGACATGCAGGGGTTCTATAAGGAGTAAGCCGCATGAAGCATTTATATTTGAATCTTAAGCGGTTCGACGTGCCCCCGGAATTCGGGGGCGTGAACCGGATCGCCCCGGTTGCGGATTGGGGCAGGTACATCGTGGAAAACACCCAGGGCCCCCTTTCCGCCTATGACCCCAGCCAGGTGGAGTTCGTGCAGTATTTTCCCGAGGCCCATATCCTGGGAGCGGTCGGCGCCCTGGAAGCGGATAGCCGGGTACAGGTGGGTTGCCAGAGCGTATACCGGATGAACACCGCCGTGGGGGGCAACTTTGGCGCCTTTACCACCAACCGTCCCGCCTCCATTGCCAAGGCCATGGGCTGTACCTCCACCATCATCGGCCATTGCGAGGAGCGCAACGATAAAATGGGGGTGCTGGCGGAGGCGGGCGTCACGGATACCGCCGCGGTAAACCGGCTGCTGAACCAGGAGATCCGCCAGGCCATCGCCCAGGGGCTAACGGTATTGTATTGCATCGGGGAAAAAAGCGAGGAGCAGGCGGCCTGGCAGGCGGTGCTGGGGGAACAGCTCAGGATCGGCCTGGAGGGGGTGGACACCAGCAAGGTGGTGATCGCCTACGAGCCCATCTGGTCCATCGGCCCGGGCAAGACCCCCGCGGACCAGCCGTATATTACCAAGATCGCCCGGTTTGTCAAAGAGGTTACCGGCGGGTTGGATGTGGTATACGGGGGCGGTTTGAAGCAGGACAACGCCAAGATGCTTGCCTCCATTGCGGAGATCGACGGCGGCCTCATCGCCCTTACCCGATTCCAGGGGGAGATCGGATTCTATCCGGCAGAATACCTGGAGATCATAAAAATTTATCTGGGAAAATAAGGAGGAGCCCATGAAACTGGAATTTGAATATGGCCATGGCCTTATGCAGACCCAGGTGCCGGACAATACGGACGTGTTTATCCCCGGCACCACCGTGGCGGACCCCCCTTGCCTGCCCCAGGATTGGGATAGCCTGTATGCCGCAACCCTGGAGAGTATCCGCAACCCCATGGGTATGCCGCCCCTTCGGGAGCTGGCCGCCCCGGGGAAGACGGTGGTGTTTATCATCCCGGATATCGTAAAGGGCGGCTGCCAGCCCACCGCCCACCGAAAGGTGGCCATCCGGGCCTGCCTGGAGGAGCTATACGCGGGCGGGGTGGAGAAGAAGGACATATTGTTCATGTTCTCCAACGGCCTGCATCCCCGGGCCACCATCTCGGAAATGCAGCAGATCCTGGGCATGGAGCTGTTCAACGAGTTTTACTATACCCATCAGATCACCAGCCACGACAGCGAAGACTATGACCACATGGTGGATCTGGGGGTCACCGGCCGGGGGGATCCGGTGCTGATGAATAAATACGTGTTCGATTGCGACATCCCCATCCTCATCGGCCACACCCAAGGCAATCCCTATGGGGGCTATTCCGGAGGCTATAAGCATTGCGCCACCGGCATTACCCACTGGCGGTCCATCGCCAGCCATCATGTGCCGGACGTGATGCACCGGCCGGATTTCACCCCGGTTTCCGGCCATTCCCTCATGCGCACCAAGTTCGACGAGATCGGTATGCACATGGAGGAGAAGATGGGCCATCCCTTCTTCTGCTGCGACGCGGTGCTGGATACCTATTCCCGCCAGATCGCCCTGTATTCCGGCTATGCCAAGGTGATGCAGCCTGAAAGCTGGAAGATCGCCGATATCCGCACCTATGTGCCCTGGGCGGAGAAGAAGTATGATATCATGCTCTTTGGTATGCCCCAGGCCTTCCATTATGGGGACGGCATGGGCACCAACCCCATTCAGATGATGCAGGCCCTTTCCGCCCAGGTGATCCGCCATAAGCGGGTCATGAAGGACAATTGCGTGATCATCTGCTCCTCCATCTGCAACGGCTATTTCCACGATGAGCGCTGGCCCTACCTGCGGGAGCTGTATGAGCTGTTCCAGCACGATTATATGAACATTTTGCCGGATATGAACCGCTATGGGGAGTATTATGCTACCAACCAGGAGTATATCCGCAAGTACCGCTTCTGCAATGCCTTCCATCCCTTCCATGGCTTCTCCATGATGAGCTGCGGACACATTGCGGAGATGAACACCGCGGCCATCTACATCGTGGGCGCCCAGGAGCCCGGCATCGCCCGGGGCATGGGCCTTAAAACCCGGGCCACCTTTGAGGAGGCCATCGAGGATGCCAAGCGGAAGTTTACAGGGCCCAACCCCAATATTTTGGCCCTGCCCCAGACCTTTAAGCTGGGGGCGGTGCATCTGTGCATGAAGGAAGAGGGCCGGCAAGGCGTATAAAAAGGAGACACATCATGCTGAAAGGAAACATGCTTATTGCCCATGGCGGCGGCCCTACCCCGGTGATCAACAGCTCCCTGCTGGGGGCTGTGCGGGAGGCAAAACTCCATCCGGAAATCGAGACCATCTATGGCGCGCGCTTTGGCGCGGAAGGCATCCTGGCGGGGGATCTGCTGGATCTTGGTCAGGTGGACCGGGAAAACCTGGCCCTGCTGGCCAAGACCCCTGCCTCCGCCCTGGGCTCCTGCCGCCGCAAGCTGACGGATGCGGACTATCCGGCGGTGCTGGAATGCTTCAAGCGGTTCAACATCCGTTATTTCTTCTATAACGGCGGCAACGATTCCATGGACACCTGCAATAAGATCTATCAATTGGCCACCCAAAGCGGCTATGAGCTGCGGGTGATCGGAATCCCCAAGACCATTGACAACGACCTGGCGGTGACGGACCATTGCCCTGGCTTTGGGAGCGCGGCCAAATATGCGGCTGTGTCCGCTTTGGAAATCGCCCAGGACGCCTCCGCATTGCCCATCCATGTGGTTGTGATGGAGCTGATGGGCCGCAATGCCGGCTGGATCACGGCGGCATCCGCCCTGTTTGCGGATAAGATGCCCTGCGAACATCTGGTGTACCTGCCGGAGGTGGCCTTCGATAAGACGGCCTTCCTGGCGGCGGTAAAGGAAAAATTCGCCAAGGGGAAAGGCCTGCTGGTGACCATCTCCGAGGGGATCCATTATGCGGACGGCTCCCCTGTGGCGGATTCCGGCGTGGTGGACGGCTTTGGCCACAAGGTGCCGGGCGGCGCTGCCCAAACCCTGTGCGACATGATTATGGCGGAGACCGGCCTGAAGGCCCGCTCGGAAAAGCCCGGCCTGCTGGGACGGGTCAGCGTGGCCCTTATGTCCCCGGTGGATCAGCGGGAAGCGGAGGAGGCCGGCGCGGTAGCCGTGCGCAGCGCGGTGGAAGGCAAGACCGGCTTTATGGTGGGCTTCCAGGCGGACCGCACCCCCGCGTATACCTGCAAGACCTGTCTAATCCCCTTGGAGGACGTGGCTAATGCGGAGAAAAAATTCCCGTTGGGTTGGATCGGCCAGGATGGATGCAGCATAGACAAAGCCTTTATCGACTATTGCCTGCCCTTGCTGGGGGAATGCGACACCCGTTTCGCCGCCATTCGTTAAAGCCGTGGATATTCTGTTTAGCTTTCTTATCTGCCTGATCGCCACAACGGCGGGCGGTATCAGCGGGGTAGGGGGCGGCGTCATCATCAAGCCGGTGATGGACGCCACCTCCGGCCTGCCGGTCGCCACCATCAGCTTCCTTTCCGGCTGCACGGTCCTGGCCATGTCCTTTACCAGCATGGTGCGCAGCCGCAGCGGCGAGATAAAGGTGGAAAAAAGACGGGGTACCCCCCTGGCGCTGGGCGCGGCGGTGGGCGGCATCCTGGGAAAGGAGCTCTTTGAGATCGTCCTCCAGTCCGGCGGAAATGCCGTGCGCATTGCCCAGCAGGTCCTGATGATCCTTTTGACCCTGGGGGTCTTGGCCTATACCCGCCTGCGCAAGCGGATCGTTACCAAGGATGTGCGCCATCCCGCTGCCTGCGTGGGCATTGGCCTGGGATTGGGGCTGCTTTCCTCCTTCCTGGGGATCGGCGGAGGGCCGATCAATTTGGCGGTGCTGTATTATTTCTTCTCCATGGATACCAAAACAGCGGCGCTGAACTCCCTGTATATCATCCTATATTCCCAGGCGGCCAGCCTGTTGATGACCCTTCTAAGGGGCAACGTGCCGGATTTCGCCTGGCCCATGCTGATCTGCATGGCGATTGGCGGGATCACCGGCGGCCTGATCGGCTCCAGCCTAAGCCGCCGCATGGACAACGCAGGCGTGGATAAGCTGTTTTTGTGCTTGCTGATCGCCATCACCGGCATCAGCGTATATAACCTATACGGCTGCTTTTAGGCCAAGGGCGAAAAGCAGCGGCCGCTTCCCCTTGAAGCTATACGCCTCTTGGCGGAACGGAGCGATAATCTTTTATGCTGGCTGCATGTGTCCTGACGCGGCGAGATCTGCCCAAGAAAGGCATTGTTCCACGGGCTTGGGTCAGGATGGATGGGGCCAGCGTTGGTTTTTGGCTTCAAAGGAGGAACATGGGACGCATTCCTTATTCCTATCGAATATGGGAGCCGCCCGATCCAAGATACCGCTCTGCTTCTGCCGCCCCCCCGCGGGGCGCCGGGCCACCGACAAGCGTTTGTTTTTTTACATAAGCGCAGGGAGCCCGAGCCAAGAAACCGCAGCCAGCGCAGAGGATACGGCCTACGGAGAACATGGGATTCGCTGGAGGAGAGACGCCCAAGGAACGCGCCGGGAAGCAAAAGAAAAAGCCCAGATAAAATCTGGGCTTTGCGTGTGCCGAGCAGAAGCATCGGATTGGTACCCGGTAGGGGAGTCGAACCCCTGTTCCCGCCGTGAGAGGGCGGTGTCCTAGGCCACTAGACGAACCGAGCGGAGAAACACGCTACGTTCTCCATTATACACGAATTCCCGCGAAAGTCAATCTTTTTTATTCATCTTTTGCATCGGATTTTGTGCGGGTCAAATACTTCTGAATCCGCGCCCGAAGCAGCTCATGGCGAGAGCGGGTTTCCACCTGGGCGCAGGCTTCGATCAGGGCCTGGTAGCGTTTAAGGGCGCGCTCCACCACCACGGACCAGGGGATGGGGATGGTGGAACGGGCGTTGGCGCCAATGGCTTGCAGGTCGTCCCGGGATAGGGCAAGGCGGATCACCCTGGCTAAGTCCTGGCTGGTATTTTCCGCCAGGAACCCGTTTTCCCCATGGCGCACCACCTCCGCCGGGCAGCTGTCCAGGGTAACCACCGCCGGGGTTCCCAATGCGGCGGCTTCCCGCAGCACCAGGGAGGAGGTATCATAGACCGAAGGGAATACAAACAGGTCGGCCAGTTGGTATAAGCCCCGAAGCAGGCCGGCATCCAGGATATGCCCGGTAAACACCGTGCGCGCTTCCAGTCCCAGCTCCGAAGCCTTGGCCTGTATGGCAGCTTGATCCGGCCCCTGGCCGGTCATCACCAACCGAAAGCGCAACCCCTCCTGCTGCAGCTGGGCGCAGGCCTCCAGGATGTGAAGGATATTCTTTTTCCAGTTCATCTGCCCCACATAGAGCAGGATCCATTCGCCTTCCTCGGGCCCGATCAAATCCGCGGCCTGCTGACGCTCCTGGGGGGAAAGGGCGGGAAGATCGGTACCATTGTCCATGACCACGATGTCGCCCTTAAAGCCATAGGTACGCAGCACCTGGGCGGAAGGCTGACTCACGGCCCAAACCTCGTCGCAGTGGCTGTAAAACTCCACCACCAGCTTCACCCCTAGGGACGCCAGCCGGTCATTTCCCCGGGTGACCTGGTAAAAATCGTCATAATATTTGGAGTGGAAGGTGGCCACAATGGGGGTGTCGTATTTGAGGGAAATGCGCAGGGCCTCCTGCCCGGCAAAGAAAGGGGAGTGGGCATGGACCAGGTCCGGCTTAATCCGGGACATGCGGGCGTGGTAGTGCTTATCCAGCACCGGCAGGCCCATGGAATACTGAGGCGACCCAGGTACCGGCGCGCCCCAGAAATCCACCAGCTCAAAGGGCCAACCGCCTCGGTATCCCGTATCCGCCATAGGGGCGCATACGTAGCTTTCGTGGCCCATTTGCCCCAGGGTGGCGGCATAGTTATAGACCACCCGGCCTACCCCGTCCACAATGGGCAGAAACGAATCGGAACATTGCAAAATCTTCATGCTTTTAATATACCATAGAGCGGAGGGGAAAACAATTCCTTCGACGGGTTTTCATCCACCCCTCCCTTGACAAATATATCGCCACCTGATATATTATATATCGTAGCACGATATATCGTTACCTGAATGATAGAGGGAGGTGATTCAATGGATCGGTCCATGCCCCTTACCGAGGCCTTGTATTATATCCTGCTGGTGTTAGGGGAACCCTTGCACGGGTATGGGATCATCCAGACCGTGTCCGCCATCACCGGGGAGCGGGTGCTCCTGGGGCCGGGGACCTTATATGGGGCCCTGAACACCCTGCTGGATAAGGGATGGATCAAGCTGGTGCGGGCGGATACGACGGCCCGGAAGAAGAAGGAATACATTCGCACAGAGGCGGGCAGCCAGGCTTTGCTAGAAGAAATGGCCAGGCTGGAGGCCATGGTGGCGGATGGGAAACGGGTATTAGATCGCAATGGGGAGGAAGAACGATGAAACGGTTTCGGTTATATTATGATAAAGACCTGGAGGAAGCCTGGCTGCAGGAGATGGACGCGGCGGGCTGGGCGCTGCAATCCTTTTGCCTTGGGGTATATACCTTTGTTCCCTGCGAAAAAGGGAAATACACCTATTGGCTGGAGCTCAGCCGCAAGGATGCGCAGGCCCAGGCCGATTACGAGGCCCTGCTGCAGGAGAGCGGCATGGAGGTGGTGGAACGGTGGTTCTTTTGGATCTATTTGCGGCGGGAGACCGCCAAAGGACCGTTTACCCTGTATTCGGACCCGGCGTCCAAAGCGGGGCAATACCGCAGGATCCGGGGGCTGTTCCTGGCCGGGTTGCTGTTGGAACTGCTGTGTTTTGGGCTGGAGGTAGCCTCTGCGCTGGAGACCGGGGAGCCGGCATTCTGGGCGTTTTCAGGGTTGCTGCTGGCCATTGTGGCCGCCTTTGCCCGGATCGTATATAAATGCACCCGGAAGATCCAAAGGCTGGAGATGGGCATGGAGCAATGAAAAGCGGCGGCGCCTTTGGGCGCGGCAAGCGGCCGGGTTCATATAGGACCCGTTCCCAGCCGCCGGAAGGGACGCTCCAGGCGATGGGCCCATGGAGGCGGCTTTTGCAGCGGGAGCGGCCGCTTCCCCTTCCGGCAGCCGGGAAGAAAAAAGAAGCCCTTGAAAGGGGCGATGGTTTCCTATGCCACCGCCCCTATGCCAAGGGCTTTTTCACGTTGCCGAAAAACCGCCTGCGTGCGCAGGGGCGGCAGTCCCGGCCGGCTTGCATGGGCTTTGGCGGCGCAAGGCGAGTTGCCCCAAAGGGGCGTGGGAAAGCCCCCAAGGGGAGGGGATGCGCCGGATCCGAGCCTTAACCCCTCGGAAAGGCGGCGCCGCCCGTTTGCACACCAAAGAAAGCCCTTGGATACCAAGGGCTTTTTTGCCGTTGTCCGAAGGCGGGGCGGCGCCTATTCGATGGCCAATAGCTTCACGCTGCTGGTGCCCTTGAGCTCGGAGAACCGCTGGGCCAGGTCATGCGGGGTCAACGACATGCTGGAGGTATCCAGGGTCAGCAGCACGCTGGCATTGCCGCTGATGGGCAGGCTCTGGGTGATGGTGAGGATATTGCCCCCCAGCTCGGCGATGGTGTTGATCAGCTGGCTGAGCACCCCGGGTTCATGGGTGAGGATCAGGGAAAAGACCGCCTTGCGGCATTCGGTGGCCTCGTTGGGGGCATAGAGATAGTCCTTGTATTTATAATAGGTGCTTCTGGATATGCCGGCCTGGCGGGCCGCCTCGCTGACCTCCTTGACGGCGCCGGTACGGAGCATCTCCTGGGCTGCCAGGACCTTTTCATAGTAGTCCGGCAGGATGCGTTTGTCCACGATCAGGTAGTTGTTCGGCTTATTTTGGCTCATGGCTCACCCTCCTTTTCCTGCTGGGAAAGCCCCAGTACATAGTCTTCCATTTTATCCCGGGAAATTACATCCCGATGCAACACAGGCAGCTGGCGCAGGCCCGCCAGGTTCGCCGGGACCGGCGTCCCGGTGCGCAGGCGCAGCTGCTCCATCTGCGCAAAATCGTCCTCCGGCAACGCCTCGCCCAAGGCTTCCAACACCGCCCCGCAGAATTTGTAGGGGGAGGCGGTGGACAAGATCACGGTTTTGTTGGACAGGGGCACCTGGTCGGCAACGTCCCAGGCCACGGCGGTATGGGTATCCATTAAATAGCCGTATCGTTCATATACCCGGCGGATGGCGGCCTTGGTTTGCCGGTCGTCCGCGCAGCCGGCCAGGAAATCCGTTTGGATGGCGTTGCGCGCCCGGTCCGAAAGGGTATACCGGCCGGAGCTGGCCAGCTGGGCCATGTAGCCCGCCACCTGATGGCAATCCCCATCGCAGGCCAGGTAGACCAGCCGCTCCAGGTTGCTGGAAATGAGGATATCCATGCTGGGGGAAATGGTTTTATGGAAGGGCCGGTTCCGGTCGTAAGTGCCGGTGATGAGGAAATCCGTCAGCACCTTGTTGGAATTGGAGGCGCAAAGGAACTTGCCCGCGGGCAGCCCCAGCTTTTTCGCCAGATACCCGGCCAGGATGTTGCCGAAATTGCCGGTGGGCACCACGAAATCCACCGGGTCCCCCAGGTGGATCTCGCCGGCCCGCAGCAGATCCCCATAGGCTTTGAAGTAATACATCACCTGGGGCGCCAGGCGGCCGATGTTGATGGAATTGGCGCTGGAAAGCATGGCCTTCCCGGATAGGGCGTTGGCGGCCCGGGCGGAGGTGAAGATGGCCTTTACCCCGGATTGGGCGTCGTCAAAATTCCCCTCGATGGCGCAGACCCGCACGTTGCCGCCCACCTGGGTGACCATCTGGGCTTGCTGGATGCGGCTCACGCCTCCATAGGGATAAAATACCACGATGCGGGTACCGGGCACGTCGTGAAAGCCCTCCAATGCGGCCTTGCCCGTATCCCCGCTGGTGGCGGTGAGGATGAGGATATCCTCCTTGACCCCCAGCTTGGCCTTGGCTGCGCAGATCAGGTGGGGGAGCACGGAGAGGGCCACATCCTTGAAGGCGCTGGTGGGGCCCCGGAACAGCTCCAGGATATACCGGCCGCCGACCGGCGTCAGGGGCACCAGGTCCTCCGTCTCGAATTTATGGGTATAGGCCGCGGCCACGATGGCGTGGAGCTCCGCCGGGGTAAAATCCGGCAGCAGCAGCCCCAGCACCGTTTCCGAGATCTCCATGGCGGACATGCGGCTGAGCTTTTCCATGGGGAAGGCGAGGGCACCGGGGTCTGGCAGCATATACAGGCCCCCGTCGGGAGCGATGCCCTGCAGGATCGCCTGGGCGGCTGATGCGGTATGTCGGCTATCCCGGGTGCTTTGGTATTGCATAGGTTGGTTCCTCCGATCTGGTTTTGCCGGAAGCGGGCAGGGCCATCAAATTCTTGCAAATTGCCCCTTGCATTTCCGTTGTGAATATGATACATTGTTTCTCGGCGAAAAACAAGTGTTTTTTGAGAAAAGACAGGAGGAAGTATAATCGCTATGAAGATCGCACTGCTGGGCTTTGGAGTTGTAGGGAGCGGCGCATATCAAATCATCGCCAGCCAGCCGGAATGCGGCATCACGGTGAAGCGGGCGCTGGTCCAGACTATGCGGCCCGGCCCGGAGGAAGGCCTGTTCACAATGGACATGGCGGATATCCTCAACGATCCGCAGATCGAATTGGTGGCGGAGGCCATGGGCGGCCTGGAGCCAGCATACAGCTATGTGCTGGCGGCGTTGCGGGCCGGCAAGCATGTGGTGACCGCCAATAAGCTGTTGGTATGCCAGCGGTTCCGGGAGCTGAACCAGGCGGCGGCCGAAAACGGGGTACAGTTCCGCTATACCGCCAGCGCGGGGGGCGGCATCCCCTGGCTGTTCAACCTATTGCGGGCGAAGCGGCTGGACGAGATCCAGGAGATTTTCGGCTGCATCAACGGCACCTCCAACTTCATCCTGGGGAACATGCATAAATACCGGGCGTCCTTTGAGCGGGTGCTGGAGGAGGCCCAGAAGCTGGGCTATGCGGAGGCGGACCCCTCTGCGGATATCGACGGGCTGGACCTGCAGCGCAAATGCGCCATTTCCGCCTCCCTGGCGTTTTCCATGGTGGTGGAGGAGCAGGATGTATTGACCGCAGGCATCCGGCATATTACAAAAGAGGACATCGAGTGGGCGGAGGCCCATGGGATGATCTGCAAGCAGATGATGCATTGCAAACGGGTCCCGGATGGGATCAGCGCCTATGTGGAGCCCACCTTTTTGCCCAATACCCTGCCGGAGGCCAACCTGCCTGTGCGTTCCAGCATCGTCAGCCTCTATGGGAAATACGTGGGCCGGCTCACCTTCTTTGGGGCCGGGGCGGGCACCCTGCCCACGGGCATGAACATGATGCAGGATGTAATGGACGTGATGGCGGGCGTAGGCAAGCTCCATGTATATACCCAGCCGGCCAGGATCTTCAACCAGGAGGAAAGCCATACCTACTATGTGCGCTGCCCGGGGCCGCTGCCCCAGGTGCAGGAGCAGGGGGATGGCTGGGCGGTGATCGGGCCCATCCCCGTGCAGCAGATGCACCGGCTGGCAAAGGAAAAGGAAGCGGCAGGCATCCCGGTCTTTTTCGCGGGGCTTGCCCAGGAGGCATAGGAGGTAGAGGATGTTAAAGGTAACCAAGTTTGGCGGCAGCTCCCTGGCGGACGCCCGTCAGTTTAAGAAGGTAAAGGATATCGTAGAGGCAGACGGAAGGCGAGTGGTGGTGGTGGTCTCCGCCCCCGGCAAGCGCTTCCCGGAGGATAATAAGATCACGGACCTGCTGTATCTGTGCCATGCCCACCTGAAGTACGGGGTCTCCTATGACGGCATCTTTTCCATGATCGAGGACCGGTTCCTGGAGATCCAAAATGAATTGGGGCTGGATGTGGATCTAAAGGGGGAATTTGCCAAGATCCGGGCCAGTATGCATAAAAACATGTCCATCGACTACCTGGTCTCCCGGGGGGAATACCTGTCTGGCAAGCTGATGGCCGCCTATTTGGGCTATGATTTTGTGGACGCCACGGAATGGGTCGTCTTTGGCTATGACGGCAAGCTGGATATGGAGAAGAGCCAGGCCAACCTGGCGGCCATGTTTGGGGAAAAGTCCCGGGTGGTGCTGCCCGGCTTTTACGGGGCGCTGCCGGATGGTAAGGTGCGGGTTATGAGCCGGGGCGGCAGCGACATCACCGGCGCCCTGGCCGCCGCCGCCATCGACGCAGGGGTCTATGAAAACTGGACGGACGTTTCCGGCATCCTGATGGCGGACCCCCGCATCGTAGACAATCCACGGCCGATTGCCCATATCACCTATAGCGAGCTGCGGGAGCTATCCTATATGGGGGCCAACGTGCTCCATGAGGAGACCATCTTCCCGGTGCGCATTAAGGATATCCCCATCAACATCCGCAACACCAACGCCCCGGACGCTCCCGGCACCCTGATCCAGGAGAGCTTTTCCAAGGAGACCCGGGAGGAACGCAAGCGATTCATCACGGGGATCTCCGGCCGCAAGGACTTTTCCATCGTCACCCTTCGCAAGGGCCATTTGGCGGCGGATACCGGCACCATTCGGGGCGTGCTGGCCGTCTTTGAAAAATATAACGTGCCCATCGAGCACTTCCCCAGCGGCATCGATAGCTTTTCCCTGGTGGTGTCCACGGAAAAGATTAAATCCTGCATATATGATATAATAGGGGAGATCAAGGACCTGTTCCAGCCGGACTCCATCACCGTAACGGACAACATCGCCCTGATCGCCACCGTAGGCCGGAAGATGGCCTTTATCCCCGGCGTGAGCGGCAAGGTGTTCGGCGCCCTGGGGGCCAACGATATCAACATCCGCATGATCGCCCAGGGCCCCGATGAGATCAACATCATCGTAGGGGTAGAAAACCAGGATTTCGAAAAGACGATACGGGTCTTGTACGATAGCTTTATTATAGGAGGCAATGAGGAATGAAACTGTATCATGTAGCCGTTTTGGGCGCCACGGGCGCAGTAGGCCGGGAAATGCTGAAGATTCTGGAGGAGCATGATTTCCCCGTGGGCGAACTGCGGCCCCTGGCCAGCAGCCGCAGCGCAGGCAGCGTTATCCCCTTCAAGGGCAAGGACGTGGTTGTGCAGGAAGCCCGAGAGGACGCCTTTGCCGGCATGGACATCGTGCTGGGCGCAGCGGAAAACGACATCGCCAAGCGGTTTGCCCCGGCCATCAAGGCGGCGGGGGCGGTATTTGTGGATAATTCCAGCGCCTTCCGCCTGGATTCCGACGTACCCCTGGTGATCCCAGAGATCAACCCCGAGGATGTGAAGTGGCACAAGGGCATCATCTCCAATCCCAACTGCACCACCATCGTGACCCTGGTGGCCGTCAACGCCCTGGCAAAGCTCTCCCCCATTAAGACCATGATCGCCTCCTCCTACCAGGCCGTATCCGGCGCAGGCGCAGGGGGCCCCCTGGAGCTGATGGAGCAGGTGGAAGCCATTTCCCGGGGCGAAAAGCCGGTGCCAAAGGTATTCCAATATCAGATCGCCTATAACGTTATTCCCCAGATCGGCGGATTTGGCGAAAACGGCTATAGCAGCGAAGAGATGAAGATGCAAAACGAGGGCCGCAAGATCCTCCATTTGCCGGAGCTGCTGGTAAACTGCACCTGCGTGCGGGTACCGGTGGTGCGCAGCCATTCCGTATCCGTCACCCTGGTGACCGAGCGGCCCATCTCCGTGGAGGAGGCCAGGGCTGCCATCGCCGCCGCCCCCGGCTGCCGGCTGGTGGACGACCTGGCCAACAAGCGCTATCCTATGCCGCTGGAGACCAGCGACCAGGACCTGGTGTTCGTGGGCCGTATCCGGGACGACCTGACCAGCGACAACGGGCTGAACATCTGGTGCTGCGGCGACCAGGTACGCAAAGGCGCGGCCACCAACGCCGTGCAGATCGCCCAGCTGCTGATCGCGGAGTAATTGTAAACAAAGTGAGGCCGCCCGGAGGGCGGCTTTACTTTTGGCGCAAAACCATATATAATGGGGAAAAGTCTATTCCCGGAGGAAGTCCTATGAAACGATGGAAGCGGGGCGCGGCCATGCTGCTGTGCCTGTGTATGATGACGGCGCTGTTGGCCGGCTGCGGCCGCGGCCGCAGCGGCGAGAGCACTGCGTCGGTGGTGATGACCGGCAGCGTGTCCACGGTGGACCCGGCCTATGCCGCCACACCGGCGGAGCGCACCCTGGTGCTGCACCTGTTCGACAACCTGTACCGCTGGACGGCGGAGGGCGCGGTGCCCGCAGCGGCCCACGCCTACGACTGCACGGACAATGAGGACGGCACACAGACGTACACGTTCCACCTGCGGCGCGACGGCAAGTGGTCCGACGGCAGCGACGTGACGGCGGCGGATTTCGTGTACGCCTGGCGGCGGCTGGTATCGCCGGAGACGGACAGCCAGGAGGCGGAGATCCTGTCCATGGTGGCGGGCTATGAGGACGCCCACGCGGGCGACCCGGAGGCGCTGGGCGTATACGCCGAGGACGAGCACACCTTCGTGGTGACGCTGAGCACGATGTGCCCGTACTTTGTGGACGCGGTGTGCACAGCGGCGGCCACCATGCCGGTGCAGCAGAAGGCTGTGGAAGGCGGCGAGGGCTGGAGCGCCAGCCGGACGTGGTTCGTGGGCAACGGGCCGTACCGCCGCACCGGCGACTGGAGCGACAGTCTCTTCGCCACGCTGGTGAAGCAGGAGGACCACTATAACGCGCGGCAGGTGCGCGCGGACCGGATCGAGATCCGGTTCAAAAGCGCGGCGGAGGCCGCCAAGGACGCGGGCACCGCAGACGCGGTCATCGGCGCAGCAGGAGAGGACGGCACCTACGGCGGCAGCAGCACCGTGGGCGTGCTGCTCATCAACCAGATGGCCACCAACATGGACCGGACGGAGCTGCGGCAGGCCATGAGTCTGGTCATCGACCGGGATGCGGCGGCCGGCGCTCTGGGCGCGGACTATGCCGCCGCGGAGGGGTTGGTGCCCCACGGCATACGCACCGCCGGGGGCGAGGAGTTCCGGGCGGTCAACGGCGCGGTGATCGACTGCGAGGCGGATACCTACACGGACCGGTGCAGTCAGGCGCTGGAGCTGATGACGCAGGCGGGCCTGCGGCGGCCGGAGGCGCTGATAAGCCTGGGGACGGTGACGCTGCTGTACCGGAATACGCCGGCGCAGACGGCGCTGGCCCAGCGGCTGCAGAAGGTGTGGCAGGAAAAACTGGGACTGAGCGTGACCCTACAGGGTGAGGATGCGGAGACGTATCAGCAGCTGCTCAGCAGCGGCGCGTTCACCCTGGCCCTGACGGAGCTGGACGCGCTGTACAACGATGCATCAGCCTATCTGGACCTGTGGCGCAGCGGCGACACGCGGAACTACGCACTGATCTACATGAACGCCTATAACATTCTGATGCGGGTGGCGGCGGCCAGCACCTCCGCCGAGGCGCGGGACGCCTATTTGAAGGATGCGGAGTGGCTGCTGCTGGACACGGCCAACGTGATACCGCTGTATGAGAAGGAGCAGGCCTACGCCCTGCGCGGCGATGTGACCGGCGTGGTGTCCGACGGCATGGGTGCGTGGTACTTCGGCGCACTGTGGCGCGCGGAGCAATAAGTGAAAAACGCCCGGACCAACAGGTGTTAAACGCCTGCCCGCTATACTGTACAGAGAAAGCGCATATTTCCGGCCCCACAGCAGAGAGGAGCGATCATACTAATGATAGAAAAAGCTGAGGTCACAGCACTTTTGCAGCAGCTCACCGCCATTAAGAGTGCGTATTTCCACGAGGACGAGATCATGGCCTTTGCCAGAGACTGGCTGTGCCGGCAGGGACTGCCCGCACAGCTGCACGAATACCACGATGCCAAGGTCACAGATTTCCATGGAAAAAATGTCATCGCCGTTATCGACGGCGGCAGACCCGGACCGGTCATCTGCCTGAACGGCCATCTGGACACCGTGCAGCTGTGCGGCGGTTGGACCCGCGATCCCTACGGCGAGCTGGACGGCAACAGGCTCTATGGTGTGGGCGCGCTGGACATGAAATCCGGCTGCGCCGCGCTGATGGTCACGGCTGCCCGCTTCGCCGCCGCCCACAAGACCTTCGCCGGGAAGATCAAGCTGGCGCTGGTCTCTGACGAGGAGGGCCCCTACGGCCTGGGCACCAATGCCCTCATTGAGGACGGCTATCTCTCTGACGTGGACTTCTCCATCATCACCGAGCCCAGCGCCGGCTTTGACGGCAAGCCCTTCCCCGATGTCTGCCTGGGCGCCCGGGGCGGCTATGGTCTGGAGATCCGCTTCTACGGAAAGTCCGCCCACGCAGCCAACCCGGAAAAGGGCCACAGCGCCCTGCTGGACGCGGCCAAGGTGGCGCAGGCCCTGGAGCAGGTGGACTATGTTGAGGACCCGCACCTGGGCAAGGGCACCTGCTGTGTGGTGGGCATCAACGCCGACGGCGGCGCGTGCAGCGTGCCGGACTTCGCCGTGCTCCGCCTGTTCTGGCACATCGTGGTGGGCGAAAGCCCGGACACCATCGTCCGCGAGATCGAAAAGGCCGTGCAGCGCGCCGGTATCACCGGCCGGTATGAGATCTGCTTCCGCGAAGCACCGTCTGAGGGCTCCCGGGGCTTCATGCCCTACACCGTCCCCCAGGACGAACCCATGACCGTCTCCCTGCTGGAGTCCATCCGCAAGGTCACCGGCAAGGAACCCACCATCTCCTACTTCGCCAGCATCGGCGACTTCAACTACCTGGGCACACGGCTGGGCGCGCCGGCCATCATCTTCGGCGCCGACGGCGAGAACTATCACAGCAGCGACGAATACGTCCTGATGGACTCCGTCCACCAGACCGCCGAGGCCGTTTACGACTTCCTGGAGAAAACACTGCTGCCCTGAGCAAGCAAAACCACCCCCGGCGAGGAGCCGGGGGTGGTCTGTTTTTCAGAAGGTCATCTCCAGCCCGCATTTCAGCTGATGCAGCCTGTCGCCCAGGACCGTCTCCATCACGCCGTAGGCCCTCTCCCGGGTGTAGCGGCGGCGCAGGCGTACCGCACGGCCAATTCCACTCTTGCGCTCTGCCATTTTTCACGGTAAAATAGCACCACAAAAAAGGAGGGCAATGCCATGATCTATCGTGATTTTCAGGACCTGCATCTGTCCCTGCTGGGCTTCGGCACCATGCGCCTGCCCACCACGGTGGACGGCGCCATCGACGAGGACACCACCCAGGCGATGGTGGACTATGCGCTGGCCCACGGCGTCAATTATTTCGACACCGCCTGGCCCTATATGCAAAATCTGTCCGAGACGGTGGTGGGCCGCTGCCTGAAAAAGCATCCCCGCGACAGCTTCTACCTGGCCACCAAATACCCCGGCCATATGCTCACCTGCGACCCGGACCCGGCGGGCACTTTTGCCCAGCAGCTGGAGAAATGTCAGGTGGACTACTTCGATTTCTACCTGCTGCACAATGTCTATGAAAACGACGTGGATATCTACACCGACCCCCAGTGGGGCATCATCGACTACTTTGTGGAACAGAAGCGTCTGGGCCGTATCAAGCACCTGGGCTTTTCCACCCACGCGGACCTTCCCTGCCTCACCGCTTTTCTGGAGCGCTATGGCAAGGAGATGGAGTTCTGTCAGATCCAGCTGAACTATCTGGACTGGACCATCCAGCGGGCCAGGGAGAAATACGAGTTGCTGGAAAAGCACCATATCCCCGTCTGGGTCATGGAGCCGGTCCGCGGCGGCAAGCTGGCCGCCCTGGATGCCGACAGTGAACAGCAGCTCCACGCCCTTCGCCCCAACGCCAGCATCGCCTCCTTCGGCTTCCGCTGGCTCCAGGGACTGGATAACGTCCACATGGTCCTCTCCGGTATGTCCGACATGGCGCAGATGGCGGATAACGTGGCCACCTTTGAGCATCTTGACCCCCTCTCCCCCGCTGAGGAGGCGATCCTCTTTGCTGCGGCGGATAAGATGAAGAATTCCATCCCCTGCACTGCCTGCCGCTACTGCTGTGACGGCTGTCCCCAGCAGCTGGATATCCCGGACCTGCTGCACAAGTACAACCAGCTCCGCACCGGCAGCGGCGGCACCATCAAAATGCAGCTGGACGCGCTGCCCAAGGACAAGTGGCCCCACGCCTGTCTGGGCTGCGGTGCCTGCGCCGCTGTCTGTCCCCAGAAGATCGACATCCCCGGCCAGCTGGCCGCCTTTGCCGCCGAGCTGGACAAGCTGCCCGACTGGGTGGAGGTCTGCCGCCAGCGGGCGGAGGCCGAGGCGCGGGAGCGCGCCTCCCGCAGGCTGTAAGCGCATAAGAAGAAGTCCCTCCCGGCGGGAGGGACTTCGTTTATTTACACCTGATATTTCGCCGCGCAGTGCCGGTATTGCTCCCGGAAGTCCGGGTCCTGATGCCGTGCCGCATCCAGTGTGGCGTGCATATTCAGGTCGTGGTGGGCGGCGTCGATCACGCACCCGGCGATATTGGAGCAGTGGTCCGAGGTACGCTCCAGATCCGTCAGCAGGTCGGACCAGACAAAGCCTGCCTCGATGCTGCACTGGCCTTGCTGCATCCGCAGGATATGCCGGGTACGCAGCTGCTCCTTCAGATCGTCGATGACCTGCTCCAGCGGCTCCACCTGCCGGGCGGCGGTCATATCCTGCTGTCGGAAGGCGTCCAGCGCCCGCATGAGGATATCGTTGACCGCGGCGGACAGCACGCTCAGCTCCCGCTTCGCCTCGTCGCTGAAGGCCAGCCCCTTCTCCCGCAGCTCCTCCGCCGACTCCAGCACGTTCACCGCATGGTCGGAGATACGCTCAAAATCGCCGATGGCCTTCAGCAGCTCCGCGGACTCCTCACTCTCCTGCTCACCCAGCTTCTGGGCGCTGAGCTTTACCAGATAGGTGCCCAGCACGTCCTCGTAGTGGTCGCAGCGGCTCTCATCCTCCCGGATGGAGGAGGCCAGCGCTTCGGTGTAGTGGTCAAAGCTCCGCAGGGCGTTTTGCAGCGCCCGCACGGCAACCTCCGCCATCTCGCAGGTGACGACCCGGCAGCGCTCCAGCGCCACGGCCGGTGTGGTCAGCAGGCGCTGGTCCAGCTCCACCGTTTTATCGGCCGCGTGGGCCTTATCCGGCACCAGGCGGATAGCCAACTTCTCCAGCAGGTCGCCGCAGGGCAGCAGTATGGCCGTACACAGGATATTGAACACCGAGTGGGCCACAGCGATACCCGCCATAGACGCCGCCTTGTTCAGCAGTACCGGGGCAAAGATGGCCTTGACGATGCAGAACACCGTCAGCAGCACCGCCACGCCGATCACATTGAACATCAGATGCACCACGGCCGCCCGCTTGGCGTTTTTGTTGGTGCCGACGCAGGAGATCAGCGCCGTGACGCAGGTACCGATGTTCTGGCCCATGATAATGGGCACCGCGGCGGCGTAGCTGACCTGGCCGGTAGAGGCCAGCGCCTGCAAAATACCCACCGAGGCGGAGGACGACTGGATGATCGCCGTCAGCACCGCGCCCACCAGCACGCCCAGCAGCGGGTTTGTAAAGGCCAAAAACAGCTCTGCAAACCCCGGCACGTCCTTCAGCCCCGCCACAGCGGCGCTCATGGTGTCCATGCCGAACATCAGCGTGGCAAAGCCAAGCAGAATGGAGCCGGTCTCCTTTTTCCGGCTGTCCTTGCAGAACATATAGAAAATGATGCCGATCAGCGCCAGCACCGGCGTAAAGGCGGTGGGCTTCAGCAGCTGCAGCCACACGCTGCCGCCGTCGATCCCCGCCAGGCTCAGCAGCCAGGCCGTCACCGTGGTGCCCACGTTGGCGCCCATGATAACATTGATAGCCTGCCGCAGGGTCATCAGCCCGGAGTTCACGAAGCCCACCACCATGACGGTGGTGGCCGATGAGCTCTGAATGATGGCGGTGATGCCCAGTCCGGTCAGGAAACCGGCGAATACGTTGCTGGTCATTTTATCCAGCAGCGTCCGCAGCTTGCCGCCGGCCCGGCGCTCCAGCGCCTGGCCCATGAAATTCATGCCGAACAGAAACAGGCACAGCCCGCCCAGCATGGTCAGCGCATGAAAAATATCCATTTTCTTTCCCTCAACTTTACATTTTCTCAGATGTCACCTTATTGTCCATCTACATTGTACGGTATAAATGTCAAGTTCGCAGGCCATCTTTTGTAAAATCCATGTAAAACAGCGCAAAAAAGAAGCACCCGCGCGGGTGCTTCTTTTTTATGCTTCTTTTACCGCTGGCCCTTGTCGTAGGGGATACCCTCCGCCTTGGGTGCGCGGGATTTCTTGGAGGTGAAGGCCAGCACCACCAGCGTGATCAGGTACGGCAGCATACGGTACACGTGGGAGCTGATGCCGATCTCCGCCAGCCAATACACACCGTCGCCGTTGATGTCCAGGCTGGAGTACGCCGC
>OLGD01001817.1_pt1 | contig 28390 bp, 18 predicted proteins | sample 1605311 | NCBI WGS metagenome assembly OLGD01 (sample SAMEA3888917, study PRJEB22519) | human gut metagenome | biome: human gut; feature: human-associated habitat; material: faeces | place: Denmark | collected 2010
CTTTGCGTTCCGCAAAGCAGTCCTCTCACATGCGCTCGCGGCGCTGACCGCGCTTGTGCTCGCGAGAACGCAGTGCCGTTACGGGAATTCCGCTCGCGACGCTGACCGCGCTTGTGCTCGCGAGAACGCAGTGCCGTTACGGGAATTCCACTCGCGGCGCTGACCGCGCTTGTGCCCGCGAGAACGCAGTGCCGTTACGGGAATTCCGCTCGCGACGCTGCCTGCGCTGTTCCCATAAAACGTCAGAAATCGACAGGCAATACAAGACTTGTCTGCAATCAGCGGCACAGCAAAAGGCCGGCAAGAGAGGGGTTCGGGGGAGAGAAAGCGGCACGCAGTGTCGCGTCTCTCCCCGTACCGTTGGAGCTTCGACATACTCCGGGGTGCGACATTCCCGCGCGAATCCGCACTGGCTCGGCACCGGCGAAGGGGAGCGGAAATGCGATGGGGTCTTTCCGCAAAAAAGCGGGAAGACCCCTCGTATTTCCGCGGCTCTCATTCCCACCGGCCCGCGCTTGCCGCTGAGCCAAGCCAAACCGCCGATCCGTACCTGGCACCGGCACCTTGCCGGACGCAGGGGGTACGGGGGGCGGCGGATACGCCCCCCATTGCCCACGAGCGGGATTGAAAAAATCCATTTCGACTGTGAAAACTTAAGGGGGAAAAAGAATGGCGGAGAGAGAGGGATTCGAACCCTCGGAGAGGTTTCCCCCTCGCAGGTTTAGCAAACCTGTGCTTTCGGCCACTCAGCCATCTCTCCGCTGAATGTACGCATAACATAACACCGGTTGGGCGGAACATCAAATCGCAAAAAGGAGAAATCCTGATTTTTTCGGATTTTTTATCTCAATTCACGTTCAAAGCGTCGCCGCCCGTCGGTAGCCCCAGTCGATTAGTTTGCGGCAGAAGCGGTCCCGGTCCCGTGCCGATTTGAAACCGGTCACGCAGCCCAGAATCCGCCGTCCATCCCGCAGTACGCTGAAAGTGAGGCAGCTTCCGGCATCGGCAGTATATCCGGTCTTCAGGCCGTCCACTCCCGGCCAGCGCGGGTTGACCAGTTTATTGGTTGTCGTGAGAATCGTCTTTTTGTCTCCTTCGCGGATCGAATCCTGTTTAGTGGTACTCCACTGCATCACCGGCGGGTACTCCAGCAGCTGTTCTCCGACCACTACCATATCCCGTGCGCAGCTCAGTGAATTGCCGTACTTCTTATCCTTCAGTCCGCATGGACTCACGAACTTCGAATGTGTCATCCCGAGCGAGCGGGCCCGCTGGTTCATCCGGATAATGAAGCTGTTGACGTCACCCCCGATGAACTCCGCGACCTGCGTCGCCGCGTCGTTGGCGCTCTTGATCGTCACCGCCTTCAGCAGATCCGAAAGCGGAAAGGTCTCCCGCGGATCGAGCCAGATAATTCCGGTGCGCGGCACCTTCAGAACCGTCCGGGTGATTTTAACCGGCGTATCCAGTGATATGGCCGGATTCTTCTCCATCTCCTCAAAGGTGATCAGCAGCGTCATCATCTTCACCATTGACGCCACCGGCACCATCTTGAACGAATTCTTTTCCCACAACACGTTACGGGTATTGAGATCGACCATGATGCCGGTTCCCGCCCCGGTGCTGCCAGGAACCACGTTGGCCGGCAGATCCCCCCGTACCGCCGTTGCAAAATTGAACGGCTGCCCGAATTTCGGATTCCCGGTGGGCTTCTTGTAACGGTAGACCGGCGGTGGCGGCGGCTCCGGTGTTTTCTCCACCGGTTTGGCCGCGGGTTTGCGCGAAGAACCGAAAAGGCGGCTCCAGAAGCCCGGTTTTCCCTCCGGCTCCTCCGGTGCCGCGGCCGGTTGTGCGGCGGCTGACTGCTTCGTTGCCGCCGCCGATTCCGTCGCCGCGGTTGACGTCGCCGTCACGGTCTGCACTGCCGGTTCCGTCTCCCGGGGGTGGTTGAAAACAAACAGTTTGATCAGCAGAATATGCGCGGCAATGATGATGATCAGCAGCACTGCGAAGAGCTGCATTCTGGCACGGGTCACTTCGTTCATCGCTCCCCCGCCCCCTCAGACGGTCTGGACCATCGCCTGGTCCCGGCGGAACACTCCGCGGGCTGCCGCCCGGTTCATCGCACTGATCAATGCCGCAATCGCTGCCCGGTCGATGTTGGAGTGCTCCCCGGCGCCGTAGATCAGTTCCTTGTGTTCCGGCGTGTCACCGCAACGGAGACCGATGAACGCCATCGCACGGGCGTCGGCATCCTTGCCGAGTGTGCGTTCGGAGAAGTCTTCCAGTTTGAAGAACGGCATCAGTCCGGAACTCTTCAATGCGTGCACCACCGCCGAAAGCGGTCCGTTGCCCTGGCCGGTCAGCTCGTACTTTTCGTCTCCGATGTACCAGGTGAAGTCGGAACCGGAACGGTCGCCCACCGAGGCACGGTGATAATCCTCCATCCGGTAAGGGCCGACGATGTTGACGAAGTTTTCGTCGAAGATCCGACGCAGCTCCTCCGAATTGATCTCTCCTCCGGTCCGGTCGATGTACTCCTGCACCACCGCGCCGATCTCCGGATGCATCGTCTTCGGCGGATAGATGCCGAACTCCTTCTCCAGCACATAGACGATGCCGCCCTTGCCGGACTGGCTGTTGATGCGGATCAGCTTCTCATACTGCCGGCCAAGGTCGGAGGGATCGAGGTGGAGGTAGGGGATCTTCCAGCCCTGTTTGAAGTATTCGGTGATCTCCGCCCGGTGCTCAAACCCTTTCCGGATCGCGTCCTGGTGCGAGCCGGAGAAGGCGGTGAAAACCAGATCCCCGGCGTAGGGATGGCGCGGATGCACCTCGATCCCGGAGTTGCGTTCGACGATCCGCACGATCTCCGGCATGTTGCTGAAATTAAGTCCGGTCTTGACGCCGCGCGATTCGAGGTTGAGCGCCAGCACCGAAATGTCGAGGTTGCCGGTCCGTTCGCCGTGGCCGAAAATGGTCCCCTCCACCCGGGTGGCCCCGGCCAGCAGCGCAAGTTCGGTGGCCGCCACCGCGCAACCCTGGTCGTTGTGGGCGTGCAGACTCACCGTGGTCTCCGCCAGATACGGATATTTGCGACAGAAGAGTTCGATCATGTCGGCGTACTGGTTGGGGGGACGCCGCTCCACCGTCGCGGGCAGGTTGAGGATGAAGCTTTCCGGCGTGGCCGTGCCCCACTCCTCCTTGACCGCGCAGCAGAGCTCCACCACGAAATCGAGGTCGCTGTCGGTGAACTCCTCAGGGGAGAACTCGTAGGTCACCCTGCCGGTGAGCCCTTCGCGCTCGATCGCCTCGCGCACCATCCGGGTGCCGTCGATCGCCATCTGCATGACCTGCTTGTGGTCGCAGTTGAAAACGAACCGCCCGTGGAGATCGGAGGTCGGTACGTAACAGTGAGCGATGGCGCTCCGCACACCGCGAAGCGATTCGATGGTCTTGTCGATCAGATGGCGACGTGCCTGGGTCAGCACGGAAATACGCACATCGTCCGGAATCAGATTGCGGTCGATCAACATGCGCACGAAATCGTGATCGTCCGCCGAAGCGGAGGGGAAGGAGACCTCAATTTCCTTGAAGCCGATTCCGAGCAGCATGTTGAAGTATTCGAGCTTGTGTTCCGGCGACATCGGTTCGGGCAGCGCCTGGTTGCCGTCGCGCAGGTCGACGGAGGCCCAGATGGGCGGAGCGGTGATAATCCTGTCCGGCCACTGCCGGTCTTTGATCGGAATCGGTTCCGGGTAACGGTATTTCGGATAGTTGCTCATCGTATTGTCATCCTTCTGCGTCGAAATCCGGCGCTATTGGTTATTTGTCTTTGCCGTTGATGATCCGGGCGGCGGCACACGCGGCGCCGAATCCGTTGTCAACATTCACCACCGTAACGCCGGCGGCGCAGCTGTTGAGCATCCCGAGCAGCGCCGCCAGACCGCCGAAATTCGCGCCGTATCCGACACTGGTCGGCACCGCGATCACCGGGGAGCCGACTAATCCGCCGACCACACTGGGCAGCGCGCCCTCCATGCCCGCGATTACAATGCACACATCGGCGCGGCGGAGACGGTCGAGCGACGCGAACAGTCGTTCAATTCCGGCGACGCCGACATCGGCCACCAGTTCGGAACGCACGCCGCACTCTTCGAGCGTGTATTTCGCCTCCAGCGCGACGCCGAGATCGCTGGTGCCGGCGGAGACGACCGCCACATTGCCCCGAAGCTCCCGGGCGCTGTTCTGCACGGCGAACACCTTCGCAACCGGATCGTGGACTCCCTGTGGCACTCTTTCTCGAAGCGTCCGTCCGGCTTCCGGTTCCACTCTGGTCACCAGCACCGAACCGGTCCGGCGGAGAATTTCCGGCACGATCGCAAGGAGCTGCTCCACCGTTTTCCCGGCCCCGTAAACAAACTCCGGCATGCCGCAGCGTGCCATGCGGGCATGATCGATTCGGGCGACGCCGAGGTCGGTGACCGCGCCTTCCGCTGCGGCCAGTCGGGCGACCGCTTCCGCGAAGCCGAGCGTCCCCTCCGAAACAGCCTCGAGAATTTTGCTCTTTGTGTCCATAACGAATAAAGAATATAACTTGCGGCGATTCAAATATCAAGTATATTATAAGGAAAACCGGGGGATTTTGCCCCCTCGGAAATCAACCGGATGAAATCTGCCGGATAAACCATGATGAAACAGTGTCTGATCCTCGGAGACGGTGTCTCCGGCCGTGCCGCCCGGCGTCTGGCGGAACTCCTTGGAATGAAAGCGGAAATCCTCTCCGATCCCGCTCCCGTCCCTCCGGATGAAGCGGTGGAAAAATGTTCCCTCATCGTCACCAGCCCCGGGGTGCCGCCGCTCACCTCGCCGCTCTGGCAGGCGGCCGCCCGGCGCGCAGACCGCGGCGAAGCGGAATTCATCAGCGAACTGGAGTTCGGTTTCCGCAACCTTCCGCGCCGCCGCTGCATCGCGATCACCGGAACCAACGGCAAGACCACTACGACTGAACTTGTCTGCCATCTGCTGAATGCGGTTGGAGTTCCGGCGGTGCCGGCGGGAAACATCGGCGTGCCGCTCGCCGACATCGCCGCCGATATGCGGGAAGGGAAGCTGCCGCCGGAGACGTTCCCGGTGGTGGAGGTGAGCTCGTTTCAGCTGGAGCGCGCCGACACTTTCGCGCCTGTCGCCGCCGCGCTGCTCAACCTGGAATCCGATCACATCAACCGGTACGCCGGCGGATTCGAAGAGTACTGCGAGGTCAAGCGGCGGATTTTCCGCCATGTCCCGGAAGAAAACCGCGTCTTCGGGCTGTCGCTGCCCGCCTCCCGGCGCGTCGAGCTCCGGGAGGCGCGGCTCTACGTGGACGGACGCGAACTCATCGACACCGGCGTCACCCGGCTCCAGGCGCCGCACAATCAGGAGAATCTCGCCGCCGCGGTCGAGCTGGCGCTGCGGCTTCTGCCGGCGGAGGAGGTGTTCCGACGGGAATTTGTCGAGGCGATCCGCTCCTTTGCGCCGGGCCGTCATCGGATCGAGCTGGTGGCTGAGCGGGATGGCGTCCGCTATGTCGACGATTCCAAGGCGACCAATCCGGCCTCGGTGCTGGCGGCTCTGCGCACCCTGCCGCGACGGCGCTGCGCGGTTCTGCTGCTCGGCGGCCTCGACAAGGGGATGGATTTCACCCCGCTGCTTGAAGAGAAGGAGCGGATCCGGTTTGCGGTTCTCTACGGCGCCTGCCGCGCCTCCATCGCGGCGGTTCTCGACGGGAACATTCCATTTGCGGAGTGCGGAACCGATTTTGAAAAGGCGGTCATGACCGCGGCCGGTCATGCGCTTCCGGGCGACACGGTTCTGCTTTCGCCGGCCTGTGCCAGCATGGATATGTTCCGCGACTACCGGGAGCGCGGAGACCGGTTCTCCGAAGTGGTTCGCACGCTGCTTGCGGAAGGATAGTTTTTTCCGAGGTTTCCACCCCGTCTTGCGCGCCCCGGAGGACCCGTTCCGTACCTCGTCGCGGTTCCCGATCAAAAAAAAGAAGAAAAGATTTTGGCCTCCTATTGACTTAGCCACAAAAATGTGCTATAATGTAATCGTGGGAACTTCGATGGGGACAATGAGCTGAAGCGGGATAACGAAAATGGTCGATGACATCGTACGGAACTGGATTCTGGATGGCATTGAATCCGGCGGAATTTCCGCCGGCGGCAAGCTGCCGGGGGCGCGGGAGATTGCCGCCCGGTGCGGCATCTCGTTTCTGATGGCACAGCGGGCGATCGCCTCGCTGGTGCAGGACGGTGTGCTTACCTGCATTCCCCGCCGCGGGGCTTTCGTCAAACCGGGCTGGGAAGAGCGGCTGATCGCCAATCATCTGGTGCTGTTTTCCAATACGCGGGAGTGGGTTCCGAAACTCAGAGAGCGGATGAGGGCGGAGCTTCCGGAGCTGCGTTTGTGCAGTGGTTTCAAGCGTGGAATGTTTGAGGTCCGGACGACCTACACCCTTCAGCGCGACCGGAACCAGTATATGGATCTTGCTCCGATTCTGAACCGGTGCTTTTTCGGCCGGGAGGAGTTCTATGAGCATCCCTTCCAGGGGTTTCGCGAGTCGGACGGGAGATTGTTCGGCATACCCTTCGACTTTTCGCCGCGCGTTCTGTTCTGCAACACCCGGCTGCTGAAGTATTATCGGATTCCTCTGCCCGCCGAGGGTTGGGAGTGGGGGGAATTTCTGGAGATCATCCGCAGGCTCCGCCGCGATCTGAGCGACATAGAGATTCTGAATTACACCGAATCTCCCTACTGGTGGATGAATATCTTCTTCCGTGCCGGAGGCAGATTGCTCGAGCGCGAAGCCGGGCGAACCTGCCGGTTTTTCCTGAATACGCCGGAATCCATTCGTGCGCTGCACGCCCTGCGGGAGCTCTATCAGGCGCTCCGGCCTGAACGGCGCGAGGAGGGAAACGCACAGCGTTTTTCCTCCGGCTCGCAACTGTTTTCCATCGCAGACCGGAATTACATTTCCGCCATCCGGGCCGACGGTCTCACTGACTGGTGCACGCTGCCGCTTCCCCGGATTCCGGGCGGGAAACCTCTTACGGCGCAGGCGACCGACCTGATCTGTATCCGGAAGGAGTGCACCGATGATTCCACTGCGGAGGCGTTCATCCGTTTCATGCTCAGCGAAAGCGTTCAGGATATTCTCGGCTCGTCGAAGAACGGCATCCCCATTCTCCGTAAAGCCGCGGAAAAAAGCTTCGCCGACGGTGATGAACGGGATGCCGTATTCAAAAAAGAGATGTTCCATGTGACCTCGGATTACAATATCGACTCTTCCGGCATCACGGAGATCATCTATTACCGGATCGTCAAACTCATACGGGAGTCCATGCCGCTGGAGGAGGCGATCGCGGAGTTCAGCCGCGCGGTCGATCTTATTCTGACCACCAGCAACGAAATGTGCAAGGATGCCATGTGGAGTTGAATAATTTTTGATGCCGATAATGACTAAGTCAAGAGTGGCGCAGGAGGAGCCGGACATGCCGCAACAGGGAAAGCGATACGGAACGGAAATTGAGTTTCCGGAAAACGACAACCGCCGTTTCTTCGATCATAACAGGAAAGGGAACAGGGAATGAGAGAGCGCAGAAATGGTTTTACCTTAATCGAACTCCTGATCGTAATCGCGATTATCGCGGTTTTGGTGGCGATGCTCCTTCCGGCGTTGACGAAGGCGCGAGAGACCGCCCATGACGCCAGATGCAAATCCAATCAGAAACAGCTCGGGATGGCCTGTTTTTCCTACGTCAACGATCACAGCGGCTTCAACATCGTCTGGTATAACTCCTGGGATACCCAGTGGTATTTCACGCTGATAAAGATGAAATATTTTACCGGAACCGGTTTCGTCGATCTCACCGAAGAGGGCGGCACGCCATGGAACAATCCGAAAGGCATCCTGAACTGTCCGGCGGCGCCGCCGCTCGACGACTGGACTTTTTCTCAGGGATACCGCCATACCCATTACTCCGCCAACAGCGTTACCCTCAACCAGTACGCTCCTAAAACCGACTTCTGGAACACCCCGGGGAACCGGCCGACAAAGGCTCCCGTAAGAAGAAACGCCAGCATCATGCTGCTGACCGACAACAACCGGGAAAACGGGATTAAGGATGATCCACAGGCACCGCCTCCTGCGATTGCGGGCTCTGCCACCTTCTGCTATGCGAACGGAGTCAAGGTCGGCTCCAGTTCCACCTATGCGCCCGGCATCAATCTGCGGCATGGCAGCGGGCGGGCGGCCAACGTCTGCTACTGGGACGGCCACGTCGCCTCTCTGAGGCCGGGGCTCGGCAAATACAACATGCGCTATTACTATGTCAATTCCGGAACCCTTTTCTTCAATCCGAATGCGACCAGGTGAGGTGTCACCAAACCTTCCACCCAAAGAGGCGAAAACGGAGGAATATTGCCATGCCTTTTATATTGCGTGATGCGCAGATCTCGGCGGAGTTCAGTTCCCGCGGAGAGCTGCTCTCCCTGAAAAATGAAGAGACGGGGACGGAACTGATCCGGCCCGGATTCCCGTGGAAACTCATTCTGACGAGGGGAAGCAGTCTGGAGGAGGAGCTTCCGCCGGACGGAAATCGGCCGGAGATCCGTCAAGCGGGGAACCGGCTGGAGATGAACTTCGACGCTCTCCGCGGCAGGGACGGCACGCTTCTGCAGATCCGCCTCGCGATTGTCGTCGAACTGGAGGCGGGCGAACTCCGCTGGAAGATTCTGCTGGAAAACGAAGATCCCCGTGTGATGGTCCGCGAGTGCATGTTTCCTGTCGTCACCTTTTCCGAGGCGGCGCTTGCAATGAAGCTGCACACCGCGCATCAGGGGGGCGAAGTGCTGGATGACCTGCGGGGGACGCTGGCGGCGGTCAAGCCTCTTTATCAGCAGAAGGACGAACGCTTCCGGCGGCTCATCTTCCACTATCCCGGCAGTTCGCTGGCGACCAACTCCTTTCTTTTTGCCAACGGGGAGGAGGGGGGCTATTTCGGCTGCCACGATCCGTCGTTTCAGGAGACGCTCCATGTGTACGAAAGGAGCGCGGCGGGGGAGGTCTCCTTTTATTTCGACCGCATCCCGTTTCTGAAGACGGGGGAGACCCGGGAATATTCCGGATATCTGACCTCCCCCTATTCGGGGAGGTGGCACGACGGCGCGCTGAAGTACCGGAAGTGGGCGGAAACGTGGCTGGATTTCCGGACGCCGCCGCCGTGGGTGAAGACGATGCAGGGGTGGCAGAGAATCATCGCCCGGACCCAGTACGGGGAAACGCTCTACCGTTTCCGGGAGCTGGGGCGGGTGTTCGACGACGGCCTGTCGGCGGGGATCGATACCCTCTTTCTGCTCGGCTGGCATCAGGGCGGCCACGACAACGACTATCCGAATTACATTCCTTCCGCGGAACTCGGCGGAGAGGGGGAGCTCAAGGAGAACATCCGACGCATCCGAGCGAGGGGGGGACACGTCATCCTGTACTGCAACGGGCAGCTCATCGACCGCACCTCGGAATTTTACCGCACGACCGGCCGCGGAATCTGCTGCCGGGATATGTACGGAAACGAGATCACCGAACGCTGGGGGTTCGGCGGTGACGGGGTATCGCAGCGGCAGTACGGCGCCCGTTCCTTCGCCGTTGCCTGTCCTTCGTCGGAAGAGTGGTTTGAACTGCTGAAGGGGATGGTGGACCGCGCGGTGGAATACGGGTGCGACGGCATCTTCTTCGATCAGATCGGCAAGGCGGCACCGGTCTGCTGGTCGCCGGAGCACGGCCACCCGGTTCCCTTCGTCGAATCGACGCAATATCGTGCGGATCAGATCCGCCGTCTCCGGGAATACGCCAATGCCCGGGCGCCGGAGATGAGCTTCGGCGTGGAACACGTGACCGATCTGACGGCCCAGTACTGCGACTATGTCCACCCCTATCCCGGCGGGGCCAATCTTCGCAATCCGGACTGGAAAAAACGAGGGGAACGCCCCCGGATCGACATCGACCGGGAATGGTTCCGCTTTCTGTTTCCGGAGGTTCGGCTTTCCAACCGGGACCTGCGGGACGGTTCCGATGTGGTGCGGCGGGTCAATCGCATGATCCTCGACAACCTGCTGGCGGATGTGGAGATCTACCGCTGCCGGAAGACTATCGCGGAGATTCCCGAATACCGGGAGTATCTGCGGAAAGCGCTGGATTTCCGGAACGCAAACGCTCATCTTCTGACGGAGGCCCGGTTCCGTTCCACCGTTGATTTTTCCGTAGATTCCGATGAGCTCGACACGGCTGGATACCGCACTCCGACGGGGGATATCGTGGTGATGGCGACCCAGTGTCACCGACCGGAGATCCGGTTTCACCTGACCGTGCCGCAGGCACGTCTGGTCGGTCACTCCTTCCTGGGCGAAGGGGAAGTCGCGTCGGATGGCGAGGTCCGGCTGAAGGAAAATGCTCTGGTTCTTCTTCATTATCACAGGATCATTTAACGCGAGGATAAATCTGTTATGAATCTGCACCGTCAATTGTTTCCCAGCAAGCTTGCATGGTTTTTCCGGCTTTTCGCCTGCGCCGTCCTGTCGGGGGCGGCTGCGGAGGTTCCGCCGTGGCGAATCGAAGGACTGCAGGAACGTGTCAGACTGGCAAAGGCGGAATTCCCGACCGCTTTCTGCGAACTGGTTCTGGAGAAGGATTTACAGGGAATCGACGGATTCGCCGTCGTCGCGGAGAACCAGCAGGGATTTCGGCGTCTGGCGCTGCGGCGTTCCGGTAATGTACTCCGGTTTGAGGCGCCGACGAAGAGCGAATCGCTCTATTTATACTTCAACGGGGACGCTCCGGCACTTCCGGAGTTCGATGAGCGGGAGAATCTGTTCAGCGGCGCGCTTGCCGCCGCCGGAAAATGGCGGAGCGCCTCCGGCGGGAAGGTCTCCGGCAACGAGGGGGGAGTCCGTCTGGACGGTGCCGGAACATTTTCATTCGAAAAGGAGATCGACGGGGAAACGAAGGGCGAGCCCATCCATCTGGAGTGGAGCTTCCGGCCGGAGTCGCCGCTGCCGTTCCTCCTCTCCCTGAATCTCCGCCAGCTGGATGCGGCGGGAAATCCCCTGCCTTCCGCGGCGATTGATCCGCGCTGGCTCACCATGGCGGTTGTCCCGGGCAAGCCGATCACGATGCGCCAGAGCGGAGCTCTGGATCCCCGGGCGCGGAAACTTGTCGCGGAGTTCTCGATGAAGAATTTTCTGAACGCCGCTTCTGTGGACGGTCTGCCGTTGCCGAAAGGGACCTCGGTCGCGCCTTCCCTTCGGATTTCGAAGCTGGAGCTGCGCTGTGCAACCCGTCTTCCGATCTGCGGACGGAATCCGGAGCTGTTTGCGGCCGGAGCGGCGGGGGAGTCGCTCAAACTCGACGGAAACGGAGGTTTCTTCTTCAACGCGCTGCCTCCCTGTTTCTGGTCGGAGGGGCGGCAGACCGCGAACCCCGGTGAATTTCACTGGCCGACTGCGGAGGGGAGCGTGGAGTTCTTCCTCTATCCCGAGTGGAAGAGGCGGCGGGAGACCACGCTGTTCGAAGCCTGGCAGAAGAATCGGAAATCGATCTTCCGGCTCTCCTACGACCCGGTTCGCGGGAATTTGATTCTCCAACAGAAGGACTTTGCGGAAAAGGCGTGGAACAAGACCATTCCCGCAGAGCTGAAAACCGGGCAGTGGCACCACATCGCCGTCTGCTGGGACAATCAGGAGCGGCTGATCTTTCTGAACGGAAAGGTGCTCTCCCGGGAGAATCTTGCCGGCTTCCAGTATGCCGATCTGGCGTCGGCGAAGAAAATCGACCGCATCCTGCCGAACGAGATCTGTCTGGGGATGCCTGCGGGAATCATGTATCAGCCGCTCCGCCCGAATTACGAGGTCCGCTTCAATCCGGCAAAGGGGCGCTTCGATCACCTCCGCATCTCCCGGACGGTGCGTTACCGGACCCCGTTCACGCCGGCCGCCGCCGGTTCTGTCGACGGGGCGACCTGCGCGCTTTTCCGGTTCGATCGGAGTCTGGAGGGGGTTCATGGAGACGGAGACGGCCGGGTGCGCGGCGGTCTTTTCAGTCCGCGGCCGCTGCTCCCCGAAACGTGGCAGGCGGAGCAGCGTTCCGGAGGAGTGCGGACGATCCGCCGGGTGCCGGCGGAGCTTGCCGCCGGGAACGATCCGAAAAAGATTCTGAACCGGAACAATTTTCAGGACAATCCGGTTGAAGAGGATTTTGCCGCCGCACGCATTCCGGTGCGCGAGACCTTCCGCCTGAAGCCGGGCGGGGAGCGGAAGATCACCTGCCCGGAGGGGACGGTGATGGATTTCGTGGAACTTCGCTGCCCGCCGAACGGCTCCACACTGCGTCACCCCGTCCTGCTGCGGGAGGGGGAGCCGGACAGCCGCTCCTACGCCGGAATCGTCCGGAGCCGGGAGTGGAAAAATCTCTCCGAGCGGGAGCGGTGCGACCGGCTGTTCCAGTACGCGATCGCCAGAACCGATTATTTCATCTATTTCCCGGCGGAATTTCTGCCGCACTCCCGGAATCAGCTGCGGCCGAACTATCAACCGCTCTCCTTGCTGAACTCATACGGCGCCGACCAGTGTGGACCGCTGAACAATCTTCTGCTGAATCTGTTTGTCCAGTCCGGCAATCTCCCCGCGAACGCGATCGCCGGAAACGAACATGCGTTCGAACAGGTGTTCTACGACGGCGCATGGCATGTGTACGACCTCTCGGCGCAGACCTTCTTCCCCTCCCGGAACAAGGTCGACGCGGCCTCGCAGGAGGAGCTGGAGAACGATCCCTGGCTGATCGCCGCGAACGGCAGCTCCATCCCGTCGCACTTCTACCGGCGCGGCCTGCGCGGTGCGGGCTGGGTTCCCTCCACGCCCCGGACGAAATTCGCCATTGTGCTGCGTCCCGGGGAGTCGTTCCGCATTCATCCGTACAACGACGGGGACTTCAACGATCTGCAGACCGAATGGGGCGGGGCGACCCTCATCGCGATGGGGCGCGAAGTGACGGAGAAGCTCAACACCAACCGCAAAACCTGGAAAGCCGATCGGATTCCGCCGGAATTTTCCACCGGATTTCTCACCGCGGAGTGGAAACAGGGGGATGGAAACGCGCTTTTCAGCAGAATCACGCCGAAGAGCTTCTGTTTCCAGATCGACACGCCGTATCCGCTCGTCGCCGTGAACGTCGTGACGGAACCCGCTGCAAAGGTGGAGTATTCCATCGACAGGGGACGCTCCTGGCGGGAGCCGGAAAAGTTGCTCACGCGCGGTCGCCACGGGATGCTGATCCGGGTTCATGCGCCGCTCGCCTCGCTGCGTTCGTTCCGTTGCCGCAGTTCGGTCCAGATGAATACGAGGACTCTGCCGGGAATGCTCAAGCCGGGCGAAAACCTCCTTCGGTTTGAAGCGGATTCCCCGGGCACGGCGGAAATATCGATTCAGTACCGTAAGCCGGCCGCGCCGATCCGGCTGGAAGGGTCCATTGACTTCGGAGCCAGAAGAGGGTGGGAAAAACGCTTTCTCCTGCTGAACTCCGACAAGGCGCTGGAAATTCCGGTCAAGGGGGTGGGCCCGGCCGCGGTCGTGAAATGCCGGGCCGGAGTTCAGGGGACACTCCGGAACGGCGTTCTCTCACTGCGGGCGACGCCGGGGGAAAAGCCGGTACTGAGCTCTTGCTCCATCTGTGACGGCGAGCGGGAACAGCTGATGACGGTTCTGGTCTGCCGGGGAGCCAGGCTGCTGACGCCGGATCAGGCGCTCTTCCAGCCGGAGGCGTACACGCTTGAGAACGGACTGCTGAAGTCGCTGAAAGCGCGGAAAAGCGGCGTGGATTTCCGCTTCAAGCTTCCGGAGGCGCTGAACGGGAAATTTGCGGTCCTGACGCTGGCGCGTCCCGGTACTCCCGGCGCGCGGGGCGGCGGACCGCTCTTCCAGCTGCGGAAGCCGGATGGAAAATCGGATACTCTGATCCGCAAGAGCAACCTCAGTTCGGAATACATCAAGGCGGATATCGGTCACATTTTCCGCTGGGCATATCCGCAGAAAGGGAGATATGCGTACTTCTATCCGGATCTGCTGGATTTTTCCGGAACGGACGAACTGACGATCCGCGCCGCGGATCCTGGGGCGGAATTCGCGGCTCTGCTGCTGATTCCAGCGGAAAACCGGGAGGAGATCTTCCCGATTCTCCGTTACTTCATCTGTCTGAACAATCTTCCGGAACGCTTCCCGGAAGGAGAAGGGAGTCTGCCATGAAAAACAAAATCATTACACTGCTGCTGCTGACCGGGACGCTGTTCTGCGCCGCCGGAGGGAAGCTGGAACTGGTTCCGGGATACGAGGTCTGCTCGATTTACCTGCCGGGGTGCGAAGCGGAAACGGAAGCGGAACTGCAGGCGGTGCTGAAATACCGCCGGGAGGGGGAAACGCAGTGGAAGACCGCCGCGGATGCGCTGGTGTATCTCCCGAAGGAGAAGGAGCTGCGCGGATCGATCCTGGAACTCGCCGAAGGGACCGGCTATCAGATTCAGCTGGAGTATCGGGACCGGGACGGGAAGAAAACTCTCTCCGGACAGTTCCGGACCCGGACGCCGAAGGTCCCCGTCGCGAAGACGATCGTCCTGGACGAGAAGACGCCGATGCCGATGCGGATCTCCCGCTCCGGTTCTCCGGAAGGGTGGATTCGCTACACGATGAAGCCCGGAGCGGTTCTCGACGGCGGGGAACGAAGGGAGTTCGCGATTTTTCTGGACAAGGTTTCGCACGTGATACTGGAAGGGCTGACCGTCCGGGGCGGGAGACGCCACGGGATCAATGTCGAAAACTGCCGGGAAATCCAGATTTTGAACTGCGACGTCTCCGGTTTCGGGCGGATCGGAGAGCACCGGCCTGACCTGAACGGGATGTATTACAACGAAAACGGGAAACCGATCGATCAGGATGCGGGAATCCGTATTCGAAACACCCGGGCGATTCTGGTTGAGCGCAACTACGTCCACGACCCCCGCGGTACGGCGAACAGCTGGTTCTACGCCCATCCGGCCGGGCCGAACGGATTGAATCTCGGCAACGTGAGGGAAGCTGCGATTCGTTACAACGACTTCATCGGCAGCGATCTCCATCGCTGGAACGACGCTTCCGAGGGCGCGGGCAACGGTTCGGTCACCGGAAGCGCCTGGCGGGATGCCGAAATCACCGGGAACAATTTCCTCTTCGCCAACGATGACGGCATGGAACTGGACGGCGGCCAGATCAACGCCCGTTTCTTCCGCAACCGGAGCGAAGGGATCTTCTGCGGCGTGAGTCTGGCGCCCTGTCTGCGCGGTCCCGTCTGGTGTTACCGGAACCTTTTCTGCGCAACCGGCGCGGAATTCGGCCTGAGCAACGTCGGCATCAAAAACATTTTCGGCGGCAGAGCCAACGGTTATGGTCGAATCTACTGTTTCAACAATACGATCGTCGGCCTCGGCAGCGGAATCAGCGCCTTCGGCGGCAACCGGGAAGCGGGGAAGATGCTGCGGTTTGTTTCGCGGCGCAATCTGGTTTCGGTGACCGGCGTGCTGATTTCCAACGCCCTGTTTCGGGAGAATCGCGTGGATTTCGATCACGATCTGCTCAAGAGCGTGCCGGGATTTCTTTCGGTCCCCGCGTTCCGGAAACTTTTCGGGCAGGAGAAGAACGGCATCGCGGATGCCCCCCTCTTCGTCGATGAGAAGCACGGGAACTACCGTCTGCGGCGGAATTCGCCGGGAGACCGGGAGGGGATCGGCGCCTTTACCCGGGAGGACAGCCGCGAACTGCCCCATCGCCCGATCTCTCTTGTGACCTCGGTTGCCCGTCTCTGCTTCCGCGCGGATTCCGCGAAGGAGTGGAATCCTCAGAGCGTGACGCTGTCGGTCGCGACGCCGGGACGCGAAGTGCCGTTCCGGATCGTGCAGAACGAAGCGTTTCCGTTTCTTCAGGTTTCTCCGGACGAAGGGGTGGTGCGGTCCGACGCCCCGGTGACGCTGACGGTCTCCATCGATCCGGAGCACATTCGGACGGCGATGAACCATTCTGCGGCGTTTCTGGTGCGTCAGCCGGACGGGTTCTCCCGCTGTGTCACCGTCTACGCGGACTCCCGGCAGGATCGCGCACTGCTCGCGAAGGACCGAAAGGACGCAATCGCGCCGGAGGCGGTTACCTCCCTGGGCGACAACCGGTGGCAGATCGACTTCAACCTGAAAAAGGAGTTCCGGGGCTACCTCTTCGGTCGTTTCTCCACGAAGACCCCGCGGAAAGTCACGTTGCTTCACAACGGGGAAAAGAGCGACCGGTGCGAATTGCGCGGTCCGGCAGAGGTCCGGCCGCAGCCGGTCTGGCGAAATGTCGGGACGCGGAATCTGGCGGCGAATCCTCATTTTCGCCTGGCTCCCGGCAGACACCGCTTTTTATTGACGCTTCAGAAGGGAGAGCTGTTGAACGCAGCTCTTGCAGAGCTGCCGGGAACTTTCCTCAATTCTCCCTGGGAGGAGTGAGGTCAGGGCCGGTGACGGAGCCTTTGCCGGGCGCCGTCATGCCCTGCCGCCTGTATTTTCTCGGCCAGCCCGTCCTCCCTGACCAGCTGCTCCCCGGAGAATTTCCGGGGAGAGCCGGTGGAATCGGCGGGGAATCGGTCTGACGGCGTTGTTTTCGGACCGGCCGTCTCCGACTGGCTTTCGCATCCCGCTGAGAAGTGATTTTGACTCTTCCCGCCTCTGTCCGCCGGAATCTTCCTTTCATGATCGCGGTCTCCTGCGCTCAAAAAAGAACAAAATGAAAAAAAATTCTCTCTGGCACTTGTTATTTATATCAAAATGATATATAATAAAGAAAGGCAACCATGAGAAAGTTTCATGCGAAAGACCAAATCATACAGGATGGAATCCATTCTGGAAGAACGGATCGTCATGGGGGACTACACCCTGCTGGATTTTCCAGCGGAACGGAAACTGGCCGCGGCATTCAATGTGACTCAAATGACCGCCCGGAAGGCGGTGAAGAATCTTGAACGGCGCGGACTCCTGCGCCGCCTGCCGAACGGCAGCGTAACGGCAGCCGGGAAACGGAATCGGACGGCCGCGTTTCTGGCGCCTGCGGTGTTCTCCTCTCATATCTTTCACTTTCAGAATCTTCTCTCTCAGAACGCGGCGGAAGCCGGCTGGCAATTGCGCACGGTTCTCTATATGCATTGGGATGATGCTGTCATTGAGGAGGCGCTGGAACGGTTCGACGGAGTCTTTCTCTACCCGGTCCGGGAGCAATTGTCCGAGCGGGTGACCGAATTGCTTCAGGAAACCAGGACTCCAGTCCTGTCGCTGGGAATCGATTTGAGCGAGTGGGGAATTCCCGCCTTTCTGGAGCAGTCGGGGAACGCGGCGGACTTGATGGTTGATTATCTCCGGGAGCAGGGATACCGTAAGATCGATTTCCTGTTAACCCAGCCGTGGGATGAGAACAACCGCGCTTTGTTGGAACAGTGGCGCGCGCGGCTGACCTCTCTCGGCCTGAATGGACAGTGCTTCGATTTCCCGGTTGAATCCTACGGCGACAGTTATGAACAGGCATTCCGCTGCGTTGGCAGTTTGCTGGAGCAAAAAAGGTTGCTGAGCAGATGCATTCTGGGGGCGACCATGGCGGAAGCGGTGGGTGCCTGCCGCGCTCTGGCTTCGCACGGAATTCAGCCCGGCCGGGAGTTTGCCGTCAGTTGTGTCCAGAGGGGCCGGGGAGGAATTGGGGATTATTACATCCCGTCGATTACCGGTGTCGAGGCGGAAGATTGCGGCGCGATCCTGCGGGATTATTTCGACTGGATGGCCGAACCAGAGCGTCATCGGCCGGAGAAAATGGTGCGTACCGGCGGCCCGGGAAAAATTTTCATCGGAGAATCCGTCATTCCGGCGGCGGCCCTTGAGCGGAAACAGGAGAATTTGACGTGAGTGCGGTTCTGTATCAGCGTTCTGTTCCGGTTCGCCGGGAGGTGGATCTCCTCGTTGCCGGCGGTGGCCCGGCGGGAGTGGCGGCCGCGGTGACCGCGGCGCGTCTGGGGGCGAAGGTGTTTCTGCTGGAAGGTCAGAGCGCGTTCGGCGGCATGGGCACTTCCGGCGGACTTCCCTTCTTCTGCCGTCCCACGGACGGGAAAAATTTTCTCTCCGCCGGTTTCGGAGAAGAGGTCTACAATCGATTGTGGGAAAGCGGCGGCGCCGGTCCCGGGATGGTGCGCAATGAACACCCGGAAGAGATCGGAGGTTTCATCTACAATCCCGAGGTTTTGAAGCGGATCTACGATGAACTGGCGGAACGTGCCGGAGTCGATTTTCTGCTCAACACATCGCTGATCGACGTGACGGTCGAATCCGGAACGGTCACCCATGCGGTCTGCGCGGCGAAAAGTGGAATCTTCGCCATTGCGGCCAGGATATTTGTCGATGCCACGGGCGATGGCGATCTTGCCGTCATGGCGGGCGCGGAATATGAAAAGGGAGATGCGGAATCCCGGATGCAGCCCGGCACGCTCTTCAGCTTCTGGAGCGGCATCGACTGGAGCCGGGTGAAGATCTGGCGCGACGGTGCGCGAATGGCGGAGGCGATCGAAAAAAATTTTTTCACCGTTCCGGATATCAGTCTGCCGGGAATTCTTCACACCCGTTCCGATTGCGGCTGGGGCAACGTCGGGCACGCGTTCGATCTGGACGGCACCGATGAGGCCAGCATCACCCGGGCTCTGGTTGACTGTCGTCGCCGGCTTCCGGAGTATGAGGCCTACTATCGCAATTTTGTTCCCGGCTGTGAAAAGGCCGCATTGCAGCTGACCGCCCCCGTTCTCGGTGTGCGGGAGACCCGGCGAATTACGGGCGAATATGTGCTCAACGTGGAAGATTTCAAGAGACAGGCCGTTTTCGACGATGAAATCGGCCGTTACGCCTATCCGGTCGATCTGCACTCTCCCCGGCCATGCCGGGAACGAAAAGCCGATGCCTTGTTTCAAACTCTGCGGTATCGTAATCCGGGGGAAAGTTACGGCATTCCGTTCCGCTGTCTGTTGCCGCGCACTCTTGAAAACGTACTGGTTGCCGGGCGTTGTGTCAGCACCGACCGTTACATGCACGGTTCACTGCGTGTGCAGCCCGGCTGCCACATTACAGGGCAGGCGGCCGGAGCGGCGGCGGCTCTGGCCGCACAGAAAAACAAAACTTTACGTGATATTGCAATTCCTGAGTTGCAGAGAACCTTACGAAAACTCGGCGCGTTTCTGCCGAATTTCAAGGAAAGGGATTAATTGGATGAAACCACAACATCGCACTCTCCGGACTGTGACGGCGGCAATCTCTGCGCGTCCCGCGAACCATTCATTCACGCTTATTGAATTACTCATAGTAATTGCAATCATCGCCATCCTGGTTGCGATCCTGCTGCCGGCCATCAGCAAAGCGCGGGGAAAAGCCCGGCGGATTGATTGTGTCAACAACCTCCGGCAGATCGGCGCGGCGCTGAGCATGTACGGCGGAGATCACAAATACTACCCGCCCGCCGACTGGTCGTCCACCGGGTACACCCGGTATTATCAGAGGTGGTATCACCGTCTGCGCCCCTATCTCGGCAGCAACGATTACCCGGATGACTGGACCAATTCGCGCAAACTCTCCCGGTTCGGCGCACTGTTCTGCAAATCGACGGACATGTTCTACAATGCGGGCAACGAGAGCGACACCACCTCGTATGCGATGAATGCCTTTGCCCGACTGGTGGAATTCAATCATCTGCGGCCCGCCGTCACTTACGTGACCAATCCCGACACCACCTCTCCCTATGCCATCAAACCGGAGAGTCGGGCGAATGTTTCGATCAGCCGGATCATCTTCATCGGTGAACTGGGAAGGACGGAGGGGGCGACTTCCGGTGCAGCCCGCCCGATGATCATCAACGGGCAGTATCTGCTCGGCCAGGACTACTGGCCTTCGATGGATACTCTGAGCGCGACGCGGCGCCATCAGGGGATCAATCTGCTGATGCTCGACGGACATGTCACATTTCTGAGTGCGGTTGCTCCTCAGGCGAGACTCAGTCACAATCTCTATTTGTTTTAAATCGAAATGTATCAAACAGAAACCGGAAACATCATGCACAAATTTCATCGATCTATTCTGCTTCTTGCCGTCTGCTCGCTTTCCGTTGCCGGTGCCGAGTTTCCGTGGCTCTCCTTTGACAACCGTCATCTCTTTGAGGTTGCAGGGAAAAAAGCGCGTGTCGATTCGCGCGGCGGTATGCGAATTTCATGGACCGGTTCCCCCGTTCAAATTTCAGAGCGCGCCTTTCGCATCAGACAGTATGATCGGATTCTGGCAGCAATTTTCGATTGTACGCTTCACTCCGATAAGCCGGTGACGATCAAACTGACCTGCATGGCAGGAGAAAAGAGGTATGAGAGCAGGAGCGGCACCCTCCGACCGGGCAGAAATCGGATTCGGCTGGATCTCCCGGCGTTGCCGCAGACCCGGATCGTTTCGATTGAATTGACGGGGGCGGAACAGGAAAACGAGCTTACGTTTCATCGAGCCTGGCTCGATCTGGACCGGGACGCCGCCCATTCGTTCTGTGTGAGGCTTGAAAGTGCCGAACCATTCCAGATTTATGCGCCGGGGGAGCCGATCGCCTTGTCGCTTGCCAACCGTGCCGGCAAAGTTCTGCCTTTCGAGCTGGAAGGAACCCTGACCTCGTTTTCCGGAGTTGTCGTGCCGTTCCGCAAAGCGGGGAAGGTCAATCCGGGGGAACGCATTCTCATTCCGCTGAAGGAGAGGCTTCCTCGTTTCGGACACTGGACGCTGCGCTGGCAACTCCATTCCGGCACGACCGGGGCGTCGGGGGAAACGGGGCTGGCGCTGCTTCCCAAGCTGCCGGAGTATCACCATCGCAAGGGGGATTTCATGTTCGGCATCTGCTCTCATCCGAGCCGATGGCCGGTTTACGACCGTCAGAGGGAGGCCCGGCTGGCGCGCCGGCTCGGCGCGAATTTCGTGCGTACGACGGTCACCTGGGATGTGATTCAGCCGAAGATGGATCCGGATTATTTCGACTACTCGCTGTTCGACTCGGTCGTGGAGATTTTCGGAGCCCAGGGCATTGCCGTTCAGGGCATGCTGGTTTTCACAGCCCGATATGCCGCGGCGGAGGCGTTGCGGAAGAATCCTGATGCGCGGGTCTGGAGCCGTTCGAAACCCGATCTGGCGGCATGGCGCAACTATGCGGAGAAGACGGTTGCCCGCTATCGGGGGAAAATTCCCGTATGGGAAATATGGAATGAGCCGGATCTGGGCTTTGCCGGATTCAGCGCCGCCGATTACGTTGACATTGCCCGGGTTTCTCACGAGGCGATACGGAAGGTCAATCCGGATGCGGTTATTTTTTCCGCCGGATTTGCCGGACTTTCTCCTCACCCGAACCGGAAGGATCCGAATTTCCAGTTCAAAGCGATGCGGGACGGGAAGAACTATTTCGATGTACACGCATATCATGGGCATGCCCGTTTTCTTCCTTTCGCCGAGCAGATTGACTGGAAACTTCTCCCGTTGCGCCGTGCCGCCGGGGTGACGATACCCTGGTATGCCAATGAGACTGCTGTTTCCGCTCCTCCCGGCATGGAGAGGGAGCAGGCGTTCACTCTATTTAAAAAGATGATTTTCTGCTGGAGCCGCGGCGCGGTCGGTTACAACTGGTACGATCTGCGCAATGACGGACTTGATCCGCGCAATCCGGAACATACGTATGGAGCGGTCACTTTTGATTTCGGTGCAAAACCGGTCGCTTCGGTCTACCACACGTTGGCCCGGTTCTTTCGCGGGGCCCGTTATCTGCGGGAGCTGCCGGGGCTTCCGCAGGGTTGTTACGGCTATCTCTTCGAACGGGAAGGGGCTCATCTGCTTGCCGTCTGGAGCGAATCGCGGGAGTTTACCGGTCCAATTCCCGTCGATCTTCCGGCAGACGCCGCCGTGGAAGGGATCGACTGCATGGGCAACAAAAAAGCCCTGCCTCTGAACGGAGGCGGATTTCTGATGGAGGTCTCCGCAGAGCCGATGATCTACCGGGTGTGCGGTGCGGAAGAGTTGAAGTGCCGCGAGCCGTTGTTTTCTGTTGCCGGTTCGCCGGTTGCGGCGGGGCGGGAATTTCAGCTGGCCATTGCCGTGGTCAATCCTTTTCCGGAACGTGTCCGGTTTCGTTTCCGGCTTCCGGCGACTGCCGGGATTTCCTTCCGGCCGGAGGCGGTGGAGACGACGCTCTCCCCGGGAGAAAGAGGAACTCTGGAGCTCCGCGGCCATGCCGCTGCTGGTTCAACCTCTGCGATGGCGGCTGTTTCCTGTGAAGTTCCGGAAATATCGTACCGTTGGAATGGCACTGTGCCGCTTCGCTCCGCGATGGTGATCCCCGCGGAGGCGCGCCAGTCTCGCCGTCCGGCGGACTTCAAGATCGACCGACCGGAACAGGCCACCTCCATCGGGGAGGGAGATCCCGCCATGAAGGAGCGATGCTGGAGCGGCGCGGATGATTTGTCCGCTTCCGTCTGGCTGCGGAAGGATGCCGATTTTCTGGAGTTCTACGTCAGAAGTTACGATGACCTCTTCGTGCAGCGGGAGCCGGTGGAAACTCTCTGGAAGGGCGACAGCATTCAGATCGCCCTGCTGATACCCGGTCAGAAGGGCGGCTGGAAGATTGACCTGGCCCGAATGAATCGGAACCGCGGAAAGTTCATCTCCCGGCATCCGGAAGGCTTTGATGCGGAGAAGATCGCCGAGACGATTCTCCTGACGACACATCGGGATGAGAAGAACAAGGTCACGATTTATCGGGCAAAACTGCCTTTCCGCTCTTTCGGGATAGACGCCGGGGTTCTGCGGGAGGGGATCCGCTTCAACCTGCAGCTCAATGACAACGACGGAACGCTCCGGGAGAGTTATATGGAACTCTATCCGGGAATCAACGCGTGGGAAAATCTCCATTTCTTCCCGCTGGTTGTTTTCGAGTGACCCGGAGCCGGCTCACGAAGGCGTTCCGGTGCCGGATCGGGTCCAGCTCCGGATACGCTGTTTCATCTCGTCGATGCCGAGGATGCCGCAGGCAAATCCTTTCCGCACCAGTTCCGGCGGCAGAAATTCATCGTACTTCTCGAACAGCGGAATTTCACCCGGATAGACCAGCTCCAACGGGTTGAGCGGCTCCTGTTCCGCTTCGCCCAGCACCCGGAAAAATTCCTCGCCGGAAGCCTTCATCTTGAACTGGAGGAAGTAGGGGCGCGAGGACTCCAGTGCGGAGAGACCGAGCCGGGCGGCACAGCGGAGCTTGAGAAACCGTTCCAGCGCGAGGAATGCATAGGTCCCGAGCCAGGGAAAGAGGCACCAGCTCTCCCCGCCGAGCGGCAGGAGCACCGATTCAGTTATACCGGAGCGGCGTGCGGTATGCCTCGCTTCGGCGAGTCTGGCGGCGGCGTTCTTCATGAGATAGGGCGGGGTGTCATCCTCCCGCAGCACCTGAAGCATCTCTTCGAGAATCCGGGTGTGGATGTCGCCGGGGCACTGGCCGAAATAGGCGGGAACCTTTCCCCTGACCGGTTTGCAGTAGATCAGGCGGCGTTTGTAGTCGATCTCCTCGACGATCCACACCTTGCCGGCCAGCGCGATTTTCTCCCCGACCGGGGGCGGGCGGACGATCGTGCCGATCTCCTGCGACTCCTGACGGACGGTGAACTCCTCGTTCTCCTTGAAAACGGCGTAGAACTTGAAGGAGTTGGTGACCCGTTCGCCTGCCAGTCCGACGATGAGCCCTCCTTCCGGAGTGCGTTCGATCTGGCCGGTTTCGATGAGATGGCGAAGCAGGAGGCGGTAGTCCTCCCGGGTGATCCGGTGAAAGACGCTCAGCGAAAGCACCTGCGAGGCGAGTTCCGCCGGGGTGCGTTCTCCGCCGGCGGCAAGGATGGACATGGTCTGGTGGTAGAGCAAACTGAAGGGGAGCCGGTCCAGTTTCGGCGGTTCGACCCAGCGTTCCCGCCGATAGAGCTGGACCAGGGCGACCGCCTGCAGCAGCGGCCACGGGATGAAGGCCGGGAGCATCGCCCGCGCTTCCGGGCGCTCCTCGCGGATGACGAACCACATCTCCGGCGGCTGTCCCCGGCGACCGGTGCGGCCCATGCGCTGGAGGAAGGCGGAGACGGTGAACGGCGCATCGATCTGGAATGCCCGCTCCAGCTTCCCGATGTCGATGCCGAGTTCGAGCGTGGCGGTGGTGACGGTGGTTTCGCAGCGGGAATCATCCTTCATTGCCGCTTCCGCCCCTTCCCGGTAAGAGGCGGAAAGGTTGCCGTGATGGATCAGAAAGCGGTCGGGCTCTCCGTTCAGTTCGCAATAGCGGCGGAGGGTGGAGGTGACCGCTTCGCACTCTTCGCGGGAGTTGGCGAAGACCAGGCACTTTCTGCCCCGGGTGTGTTCGAAGATGTACGCCAGCCCCGGATCGGCGTCGGCGGGTGCGGTGTCGGTCGGGGCGTCCAGCGGTTCGCCCGCCTCAGCCGGCGCCTCGTTCTCTTCGGCGGACTGCGTTCCCTGGATGTAGAAGTGTTCCATCGACAGCCGCCAGCGGACGCCCCGGCTTTCGATCCGGGGAATCACGGTGGGCCTGCCGGTTCCGGCGGCGAGAAACTCTCCGGTGCGTTCCGGGTCGCCGATGGTGGCGGAGAGTCCGATCCGGCGGGGGGAGGCGCCGGAGAGGCGGGAGAGCCGTTCGATCAGGCAGAGGGTCTGGCCGCCGCGGTCGCCGCGCATGAGGGAGTGCACCTCGTCGATCACGATGAATCGCAGGTCGCCGAACAGCCGGGCGATGTCGGCGTGGCGGTGCAGCATCAACGCTTCGAGGGACTCCGGCGTGATCTGGAGGATGCCGGAGGGGTGGCGCAGCAGCCGGTTCTTGTGGGACTGCGCCACGTCGCCGTGCCAGTGCCAGACCGGAATTTCCGCCTCGCGACAGAGATCGTCGAGCCGCTGGAACTGGTCGTTGATCAGCGCCTTGAGCGGGCCGATGTAGAGAGCGCCGACCGAACGGGGGGATCTTCGAGGAAGAGTGTCAGAATGGGAAAGAAGGCCGCTTCGGTTTTTCCGGAGGCGGTGGAGGCGGAGAGCAGGAGATTGGCGTCGGTGTGGAAGATCGCGTCGCCCGCCGCAACCTGGATGGCGCGCAACGACTCCCAGCTGTTGCGGTAGATGAACTCCCGGATGAACGGTGCGTAGCGTTGAAAGATCTGCATTCCTTTCTCTCCGGTTAGAGTTCGAACTCCTCAAACTCCTTTTCCTCCGCGTTTCCCGCCGGAGCCGGGCGGGCGTAGTCGAACCGTTCCGAACCGAGCAGTCCGGCGACGTCGACTCCGGGATTCTGCCGGACGAGGTTCAGCAGTTCGATAAAGTCGCGGATCACTTCGCGGGGGGTAAGATTCTCATCCGCGCCGATCCGGGCGAATTCGATCCGGATGAAGGTGACCAGTTCCGACTGACGGAGAATCGGCTCATATCCGAAGAGTTCTGCGTGGATGGCTGCGAGTTTTTCGATCAGCACGAGCATCTCCTCGGCGGTGAGCGGTGAAAGTTTGATGACCGGGGAGAGTACGTCGCGCATTCCCTCCAGGTGAAACCTACCCTCCGCCAGCCGGGAACGCAGTGCTTCGTAGCTGAACAGGCCGCGCCGGGGATCTTCGATACATTGCGGAGTTCCGCCCATGATGACGCCGAGGTAACGCGCCTTTCCCTGCAGTGTATCGTTGTAGATGGTGAGGATCTTTTCGTAGTTGTTCTGCCGGGTGATGCTGTTGGGAATCTTGCAGATGTTGACCAGTTCATCGATGAGGACGAGCAGTCCGGCGTATCCGGCTCTCCGGAGGAAGAGCGCGAAAAGTTTGAGGTATTCGTACCAGTCGTCGTCGGTGATGACGATGTTGACGCCGAGTTCGGCGCGCGCCTCCGTCTTCCCTGAGTATTCGCCGCGGAACCACTTTACCACCTTCGCTTTGGTCTCCTCGTCTCCGGCGAGTCCGGCTCGATAGTAGATCGAGAGCAGCCGGGCGAAGTCGAATCCGTGGACCATCTCGTTCAGCGAATGGATCACTTCGTAGATCTTCTTCTCCACCGCCTGGTCGAATCCTGCGCTTTCCGGCGCGAGCCCCGCGTTCGTTGCGGTTTCGCTCCGGACGCCGCTGATCCAGCGGTCGAGGATCAGGCCGAGGGCGCCTCCCTCCGGCCGGGTGCGGGTCGAAAGATTGCGGATCAATTCCCGGTAGGTGGCCAGTCCCTGGCCGCGGGTTCCCTGCAGCCGCCGTTCCGGAGAGAGGTCGGCGTCAGCTACGACGAAGTTGCGGTCCATGGCATAGTTGCGGATGGTCTGGAGCAGGAAGCTTTTGCCGCTGCCGTATCTCCCCGAGAGAAAACGAAAGGAGGCGCCGCCTTCGGCGACGATGTCGATGTCGTGGAGCAGGGCTTCCAGCTCCTCTCTGCGTCCGACAGCGATATAGGGCAGTCCGATTCGGGGAACCACGCCGCCTTTCAATGAGTTGATGAGCACGGTTGCGATTCTTCTGGGGACTTTCATGACCGGAGGATTCCTTTCAGTTCTTCAGCATACTCTTCGACCGGAACTGGAGTTTCGCCGTCGCAGAAGATCACCGTGTCGCCGAAGCGGTCGAAGAATTTTTCGTTGATGGAGTCGACAAGCAGCGTTTCCGCCGGGCCGCCCGGAGCTGCGGCCGGAACACCGGAGGGTTCGCCGAGGAGCCGGGCGAGGAAGCTGTATTCCGTCTCCGTCAGTCCGGCCGGATATTTCGCGGAATCTGCCAGCGCCGGGGGCTCCGGCGGATTAAACGGCGTTTCCGGAATGGACTCCTCCGGAGTCTCGACGATGAGCCGTTCCTGAATTTCCTGTGCGTCGTTGCGGATGCGGTCGAGCCGGGAGAGATCGAGCCGGGGCAGCATGCGTTTCCGGGTCTCTTCGCGGAGGCGCCGGATTGCGCCGCCGATCAGTTCGCGATAGAGGGCGGAGATTTTCTCCACTCTCAACGTGGAATGGAAGCCGAACTCCTGCCGCATCAGAAAATCGATCGTCTTGAGCAGCGTACCGGTCTCCTGCCGTCTGTTTTTGCTCGGCAGAAACCGTTCACAGCTCCATTTCCCGTTCCTGCAGAAATACTTGTGGACCGGATTGATTGCGCGGCAATACTCTTTTCGTTTCAGACGGTCGTAGAAGACGGCGGACCGGAACAGAATACAGGAATCGGTGCGGATTTCTCCGCAGAACCGTCGGCAGATGTCGTTCTTCCGTTTTTTCTCACAGTAGTCCGCCAGTGCGAGGAGGACGTCGCGGACGACGAATTTCACCTCCTCCGTGTGTTCGCGACAGAAGCGGGAGCCGTTTAAATCGTAGGCGGACAAGCTATTGATGGCCTGGAACAGCTCCTCTGCGCCGCACTCCCGACAGTTCCGCAGAGTCAGCACTGCCCGATCGAGCTTCTCCGGCGGGAGATCGGCGAGGAATGTGTCGTCAAGGTCATAGTAGATGATGTAGTCGCGGAGCCAGAACGGAAGATAGCGGTCGAGCTTCTGCTCGAAAGCGCGGTAGTCTTGCCAGAATCGTTTCAGTGTGTGATATCCCTCTTCGGGAGAATTTATGCCGATCTGGTTGAGAAGCTCGTAGAGGTAGACGAACACGAAGGAAAGCGAGGTCGGCTCGAGGATGCCGCGCCGGAGGCGGCTCTGCCAGGAGAAATAACTGCGCAGCTGGCGGTCGGTCATCGCCTGATAGGTGGGAAAATAGCGGAGAAATTCACCGGGTTCGTCGAAGTCGTCTTCGAATTTCTCCATAAATTTTCCCTGCCGGTAGAAGATTTCCGCCTCGGAACGGCCGTACAGGGAATCATTTCTGGTGAGTTCGCGCATCCGGCGGTATTGCGGCGGAATAAGGCTGGCCTCCGCAAATGCCTCCCGGAAAATCGGCTCATCCCGGTAGATTCTGGCGTTCAGCAGCTCTATTCTCGTTTCGTTGTCCTGCATTTTGCCTTCTCCGGAAATTCCCCAGTCACCCCCCGCGCAGTATCGTTGCTTTCGCCGCGGACTTCTGCAAATATACCATGGTTGCATTGTGCTGTCAACCCGCTTCCCGGTGAGAACGGCGGAGGAGTTTTCCGGATTTTTCTTCAAAAAAGTGTTTTTTTTGCAGATTTGAGCTTGACTGAGTAAAAAAGTCTGCTATATTAAAACCCTGTTGCGTCTCAAAAGAG
>OLGD01001821.1_pt1 | contig 28303 bp, 34 predicted proteins | sample 1605311 | NCBI WGS metagenome assembly OLGD01 (sample SAMEA3888917, study PRJEB22519) | human gut metagenome | biome: human gut; feature: human-associated habitat; material: faeces | place: Denmark | collected 2010
GTGGGCTGGGTCAGGTGGAGCAGGGCCGCCGCCTTGGTGATGTTCTCCTCCCGGGCCACCGCTAGAAAGTATTTCAAAACCCGAAGTTCCATGGTTCCGCCTCCTTTGTCCCATCGTATCATATCCATCCTTATCCGACAAGGTAAAAATGCCTTATAAGAATATTTATAAATAGGAAATGAGCATTTTACATTTTTGGATAATGGACTTAGAATGAGGGCAAAGGAGGAAACCAGCATGCGTATTTTGATGATCGAGAGCAGTCCTCACAAGCACGGCTCCTCCAATCTGTTGGCGGAGCGGTTTATTGAGGGAGCGAAAGAGGCGGGCCACCAGGTGGAAACCTTTGATGCTGCCCGGGCGAATCTCCATCCCTGTCTGGGCTGCGACGCCTGCGGCATGGCGGGGCCCTGTGTGCAGAAGGACGACATGGCGGCCCTGCGGGAGAAGCTTCTGGGGAGTGATATGGCAGTGTTTGTCACGCCGCTTTACTACTTTGGTATGTCTGCTCAACTGAAAATGGTCATTGACCGCTTTTATAGTTTCACCGGGAAACTGTCTTCTCGCAAGTTGAAGACCGCCCTCATTGCCGCCGCCTGGGACAGCAACGACTGGACCATGACGGATTTGTCCGCCCACTATCAGACCCTGTGCCGGTACATGAACTTCCGGGATCAGGGTATGATCCTGGGAACCGGCTGCGGCTCCGTGTTCATGACAAAACGAAGCCCATTTTTGAACCAGGCCTACGAACTGGGAAAATCCCTTAAGGGATAAGGAGGCTATTCTGTGAACGCATTGGTTGCTTATTTCTCTGCCACCGGAACTACCGCCAAGGCGGCGAAGGCTCTGGCCGGCGCCGCACAGGCGGATCTTTATGAGATCAAGCCCGCTGTTCCCTATACCGGCGCCGATCTCGCCTGGATGGACGAGCGCTCCCGCAGCAGTGTGGAGATGAACGACAAACGATCCCGTCCGGCTCTAGCTGATACGGATGCCCCCATCGCAAGGTATGATGTGATTTTCCTGGGCTTCCCCATCTGGTGGTACACGGCTCCCACCATCATCAACACCTTCCTGGAGAGCTATGACTTTACCGGCAAGACCATAGTCCTCTTTGCTACCTCCGGCGGCAGCGGTCTGGGCACGACAGCGTCTGACCTGCAGGACAGCGCCCCCGGCGCCAGGATTCTGGACGGCCGACTGCTCAACGGGTGGCTGAGCGAAGGAGATTTGACGGCATGGGTATCCGGGTTGAAACTCTGAGGTGAATCGATATGAAATACACAAAACTGGGCAAATCTAATTTAAATGTCTCCCGTATCTGCATGGGCTGCATGGGGTTTGGCGACGCCCAAAACGGTCAGCACTCCTGGACGATTGACGAGGCGCAATCCCGGGAGATCATCCGGCGCGGCCTGGAGCTGGGCATCAATTTCTTTGATACCGCCATTGCCTACCAGAGCGGTACCAGTGAGCAGTATGTGGGCCGGGCCCTACGGGATTTTGCCAGGCGTGAGGACGTGGTGGTGGCCACCAAGTTTCTTCCCCGTACCAATGAGGAGATCGCAGAGGGCATCAGCGGCCAGGAGCATATCCGGAGGATGCTGGACAAGAGCCTTCAGAACCTGGGGATGGATCATGTAGACCTGTACATCTATCACATGTGGGATCACCAGACGCCCCTGTATGACATCATGGAGGGACTGAACAACGCCGTAAAGGCGGGGAAGGCGCGGTATATTGGCATCTCCAACTGTTTTGCCTGGCAGCTCTGCAAGGCCAATGCTCTGGCAGAACGGGAGGGCTTTGCCCAATTCGTCTCCGTCCAGGGTCACTACAACCTGATTTTCCGGGAAGAGGAGCGGGAGATGGCTCCCTACTGCCGGGAGGAGAACATTGCCATGACCCCTTACAGTGCTCTGGCCGGCGGGCGGCTGTCCAAGCATCCCGGGGAGACCTCCAAACGGCTTCGGGAGGACAGCTACGCCCAACTCAAGTACGGCGCGGCTCACGATCAGGACGTTCCCATTCTGGCCCGGGTGGCGGAGTTGGCGGACCGTCGGGGGGTGTCCATGACGGAGATCTCCCTGGCCTGGCTGCTGACCAAGGTCACCGCTCCAGTGGTTGGGGCTACGAAACTCCACCACATCGAGGGGGCTGCCAAGTCGGTGGATCTCGATCTGACGGCAGAGGAATGCGCCTACCTGGAGGAACTCTATACCCCCCATCCACTGGTGGGCGTCATGGCCCAGAACACGGTTGCGGCGGCCCAAAAGGTGCATGTCTGGTCCACCGGCAATCAGATCATCTGAACAATAGGCGAGATGACTAAAAGCAACAAAAGGGGCACTCCTTGCAAAAGGGGGTGCCCTCAAGCGGTTGTATCTAAAACCCATTGCCTGTTTTAATCGTTCCAATTGGAATCCTGAGTACGACGACACTCGCTTGAAAGCATCTGCGTCACTTCTTTGAATGCTTTTGAAAATTTTCTTTGGGTTTCGTAGCTCACTCGATCTGCGATTTTGGAGATCGAAATATTGGTTTCTCTCAGCAGCTTCATGGCCTGTGCCATGCGGTATTCTTTCATGTAAGTGGCGATGGGCAGGCTTAAAGACCTTCTTCGGCGAGGAGGTGTTGATGAGGTATTGCTAGGAGAGCGCCTCATGGCTGAGTCCGCACAGCAAGCGGAGCTGTGAGCGGTGAGATCTCCGGCACCCTGGTTCTGCAAGCAACGAGCTGCACGCAGATATCACCCGGTTCCGGAGGGTGCGGCATCAGTTCAAGGAGGGGCATATGATGAAACGGAAAAGACTGGTGTGTGAAATTTTTGCGAATCTGGAGGATGGAGCCCACAAGAATGTCCGAGAATGATGTCGGTTTTTTCGTGAATTTGGAGAAGGAAGCGGCTGCGGCAAAGCTCGTCCATCTCGGCAATCCGCAAACGGCCTTGGTTACACAAAAAATTCCCTTCTGCCGAGAAAACCGGCCGAAGGGAATTTCACGTTCAGTACTCCGGTTATGTTTTGTCGGCCCCTTGGATGACGATAGTGCCGTGGCCCAGACTCAGGCTGCGCAGTTTGAGGTACTGCCCCTTTTCCAGACGGACAGTGCCGGACACCCGATGGAAGTGCGAGGGACTTGGCGCCTGAACCGTTGTGGTAATAGCCGTCCCATCGGTGGATGTCTGCATGCGCTCGTCGGGTGGCGCTGGTTTCACGGAGGCCTTGTCTCGACTGAGAATGCTCAAAAGAAACGCCTGCCCCTCTGGCGAGGTGAAGCTGCGGTAGTGGTCGGCCGTGACATTGCCGGCCAGTGAGAGCCCCTGCAGGAACCGGACCGCACCGTTGTCAGCGTCCAGGCCGGCCAGATAGGTGATGCGGTGCTTGTAGTGGGCCAGCAGAAGCCGAACGCCGACACCATAGGGCTGTGTACGATCCGGTGCGAGGCTGAGATGAATATGGAAATGGGGATAAGGCACATGGGGGCCTTCCGACCTCATTGCCAATATGCTCAAACTGAACAAGCTGGAAAAGCAGACCATTGTCCCCGCGGCGGACCCCTATGATCTTTGTGAACAGCTTTGTGCGTATGTGTTCATTTTTATATCCTATTTTTGTCGCCCCACTCACACATTCCATCGAGAATCGGAATTAAAGACTTTCCTCTCTCCGTCAAGCTGTACTCCACTTTTGGGGGAATTTGCGGGTATTCCTCTCGGTGAATCAGCTGGTCGGCCTCCAGTTCCTTTAGGGTTGAACTCAGGGTTTTGTAGGAAATATTTCCGATGTATTTTTTCATTTCATTAAATCGGACAACCCCAAATTCCATCAATGTATAGAGAATGGTCATCTTGTATTTTCCGTTAATCAGCGAAAGCGTGTAACTGAATCCGGTTGTTCCAAGACATTCGTTTGCAATGCAGCGATTACTCATTTTACGCTCTCCTTTAGGTAAGTATTGAAACTTCGTGTTAGTATCGCACTTAAATGTGCGTACTTGCTTTTTATTTTGTTCTTGATAGAATTTTAGTAACAGATATGGGAAAAGTCAATCCCATCAAACAGGAGGAATTTATCATGAGTAAAAAAATTGTTGTCATTACCGGCAGCCCTCGCAAGAACGGCAACAGCTTTGCTATGACGGATGCCTTTATTCAGGCGGCAGAGGCCAAGGGCCACACCGTTACCCGGTTTGATGCAGCCATGATGAAGGTTGGCGGCTGTCATGCCTGTGAAACCTGTTTCAAGACCGGCAAAGCCTGTTCCTTTGATGATGATTTCAACAGCATCGCTCCGGCCATTCTGGAGGCGGACGCCCTGGTGTTCACCATGCCGGTGTACTGGTACTCCATCCCTGCACAGATCAAGGGGGTTATCGACAAAATATACTCCCTGGTAGTGGGCGGCAAGGACATTGCCGGAAAAGAGTGCGCGCTGATCGCCTGTTGCGAGGAGGAAGATCGCTCTGTGCTGGATGGCGTCCGCATTCCCATGGAGCGTACTGCAGCTCTGAACAAATGGAAGATGGTGGGCGAAGTCCTGGTACCCGGCGTTCTGAATGTTGGGGACATTGATAAAACGGATGGCTGTGCGCAGGCAGCGGCACTGGCCGACAAAATCTGATCGGCACAGAGGTTGTCAATGAGCAAAAAAATCGTGATCCTAAATGGAAGCCCCCGTAAAAACGGCAACACCTCTGCCCTGGTAAACGTGTTCAAAACAGGGGCGGAAAGTGCAGGCCATACCGTAACGGAATTTTGTTTGGATAAAATGAATATTCACGGATGCAAAGGGTGCTTTGGCGGGCACAGTGACCGGGATTGCCCCTGTGTCCAGCAGGACGATATGAACCAGATCTATCCGGCAGTTCGGGACTGCGATGTGGTCATTCTTGCCAGTCCTCTGTATTACTGGACCATGAGCGGGCAGCTGCGCACCGCCCTTGATCGTCTGTTTGCTCTGGAAGAGGGAGGCAGCAACCTGCTTCGCGGAAACGGGAAATCTTCCGCTCTTTTGATGGCGGCTGAAGGCCATGGCTTTGAGGATGCCGTCCTCTATTATGACCATCTGATGGAACACCTGCATTGGAAAAACCTTGGCCATGTTTTGGCCGGGGGCAATATGGATGTGGGCGACATCCAAGGCAAGCCGGAACTCCAGCAGGCATATGACCTGGGCAAATCCATTTGAGATTTTTTCCTGCTGCTGAAAATGGGTTTGCCGCAAAAGAGGCCAGAAAAAAAGACAGGCTAAGTAACCCGAAAGGGTGAACCAGCTTGTCTTTTGGCTTCAGGTTAACAGAAAAGCGAACGCCAACATTCCGGAGGACTTTTGATCCGTCACGGCTCCGGCAACTTTGTGGAAACGGTACGGTGGTGAATCAAAGGTCATACGAAGCAGATGGCGGAGGACCTGGATCGCTATTTTCGTGCGGTTATTGAACCGGTTATAGGAAAAGCCCGCGGCTTGATTTCGGAATGAAACCAGGCCGTGGGCTCTTTTTCTGTTATAGATTCTGCACCCGCAGGGCGCGGATGGCATTCAAAATCGCCAAAATCATCACGCCCACGTCGGCAAAAACGGCAAGCCACATATTGGCCACACCGAGGGCCACCAGGATCAGACAGGCCAGCTTCACCGTGATGGACAGCACGATGTTCTGGTAGACGATACCCAGACACTTGCGGGAGATTTTAATGGCTTTGCAAATCTGCAGCGGGTCGTCGTCCATGAGGACCACATCGGCGGCCTCGATGGCGGCGTCGGAGCCCATGGCGCCCATGGCGATGCCGATGTCCGCCCGGCGCAGCACCGGGGCGTCGTTGATGCCGTCGCCCACAAAGGCCAGCTTTTCCCGCTCCGGCTTCGCATGCAAAAGCGCTTCCACCTTTTCCACCTTGTCCGCCGGAAGCAGCTCGCTGTAAACCTCGTCCAGTCCCAGGGAGGCGGCCACTTGATCGGCCACCTTTTTGGCGTCGCCGGTGAGCATCACCGTCTTGCGGACGCCGGCGGCCTTGAGCTGCCGGATGGCCTCCTTGCTGTGGGGCTTGACAATGTCCGCGATCACGATATGTCCGGCGTACTTACCGTTGATGGCCATGTGGATGATGGTACCCACGCTGTGGCAGGAGATGTATGCAATGCCCAGGCGATCCATCAGCTTGTCGTTGCCGGCCGCGACTTCAACGCCGTCCACTTTTGCGATGATGCCGTTGCCGCTGATCTCCTGGATTTCCCTGACCCGGGAACGGTCGATTTCCTTTCCGTAGGCCCGCTGGAGGCTCTTGCTGATGGGGTGAGAGGAGGCGCTTTCAGCCAGTGCCGCGTATTCCACCAGCTTTTCGTCGCTGATCTCGCTGTGGTGGATGCCGTTGACCTCGAAAACACCCTGGGTCAGCGTGCCGGTCTTATCAAAGACCAGCGTTTTGACCTGGGACAGAGTTTCCAGATAGTTGGAGCCTTTGACCAGCACACCCGCCCGGCTGGCTCCGCCGATGCCCGCGAAAAAGCTGAGGGGAATACTGATGACCAGGGCGCAGGGACAACTGGCCACCAGGAAGGTCAGGGCACGGTAGATCCAGGTCTCCCAGGCGGGAGCCAGCCCCATTCCCACCATCTGCACCAGCGGGGGCAGAATGACCAGGGCCAGCGCTGCATAGCACACCACCGGGGTGTAAATGCGGGCAAACCGGGAGATGAAATCCTCAGACTTGGATTTGCGGGAGGAGGCGTTTTCCACCAGATCGAGGATTTTGGAGGCGGTGGATTCCCCAAACGCTTTGCTGGTCTGGATCTTGAGAACGCCGGTCATGTTGATGCAGCCACTGATGACCTCGTCGCCGGTTTTGGCATCCCGGGGAAGAGATTCTCCGGTCAGGGCCGCCGTGTTCAGGGTGGAAGTGCCTTCCACAATCACACCATCAATAGGCACCTTTTCGCCGGGCTGGACAATGATGATGCTCCCCACTTCCACTTCGTCGGGGTCTACCTTTTCCAGCTTGCCGTCTCGCTCCACATTTGCGTAATCGGGACGGATGTCCATCAGGTCGCTGATATTGCGGCGGCTTCTGCCCACGGCATAGCTCTGGAACCACTCGCCCACCTGATAGAACAGCATGACGGCGATGACCTCCAGATAATCACCATTCTCATAGACGGCCAGCGCCAGTGCGCCCAAAGTGGCGACAGCCATCAGGAAGTTTTCGTCAAATACCTGCCGGTTGCAAATGCCCTTGAACGCTTTTTTCAGAATGTCGTATCCGATGATCAGGTAGTCCACCAGATAGACGGCTAGGCGGACCCACCGGCCGGCTGCGCCAAGCCGGTCAAACGCCTCGGCACCCAGTGCTTGCAGTCCCAGCAGCAATATGGAGGCGATCAGGATACGCCACAGCATGACCTTCTGCTTCCTGGTCATGCCGCTGCTTTTCTTCTGCCCCATGAGCAGCAGAATCACGGATAAAATTGTGACAACGACCAAGAGGCCGCTTTCCAGCAGTTCCTGCATGGTAGTACTCCTTTCCGCGATTGCTTTATCGTGTACTCGTTTGGGATGAAAAGCGCCCGAAAGCCTGCGCTTTTGGGGCGCTTGCATAAGCGATTACAGGAAGATCTCGCAGTCTGGCTCCACTTTCTTGCAGGCCTTCTGCACGCCGTCCATGACCTGAGCGGCATCCTGGCCCTCGGCAAACTCCACAATCATCTTCTGGGTCATAAAGTTCACGGTAGCGGCGGAGACACCGACGGTCTTACGGGCAGCTTCTTCCATCAGGTTGGCGCAGTTGGCGCAGTCAACTTCGATCTTGTAAGTCTTTTTCATCCCAAAACACTCCTCTCAAAATTTCATTTTTAAGATTAATCACTTGTTTAATCGTTGTGCTTGCAGTATAATATCTGCTGAAAGAGAAGTCAATGCTTCTGAGAGACTCCCTGCCAAACAGGCGAAAAATATTTCCAAACGAGCGAAAAGGAGAACGGTTCATGAAACATCCTTTGCTGCCCCATGCCCATGACGCGCAAGCCGATCTGGAACCCATCGTATCCGGGCTGCACCAGGCAGAGCGATTTGAAACGGTTGCGGAGCTGTTCAAGCAGCTTGGCGATACTACAAGACTGCGCATCTTTTGGCTTTTGTGCCATACAGAACAATGTGTCATCAATATCTCCGCGCTGATGGAGATGTCCAGTCCCGCTGTTTCCCACCATCTGCGCGCGCTCCGCGGCTGTAATCTGATTGTGAGCCGCCGAGAAGGAAAGGAAGTCTATTACCGGGCGGCAGACAACTTTCAGACGCAGCTGCTGCACAAAGCCATGGAGCGGGTGCTGGCCATCGCCTGCCCGGAGCGCAGGGAGGGCCCGGCATGAAACAGGAGCAACACGCGATTCTATCCTCCATTCACCATGACGCCGGTGAAAGCCATCCTGAGATGCTGGAGCTTTATCCGGGCATCGAGCTGTCGTTCCTCTCTGCTTCCGGGAAAGACGCTATCCACGTCTGCCACGCGCCGCTGCCGCAGATGCTGGAGATCAACTACTGTATCTCCGGCAGAATGGGCTGGGACATGGGGAACGGAAACCGGATCTATCTGGGCCCGGGCGATTTTTCCTTGAATACGATGGATGTCTGCGGGAATTCCGCCATCACCCTGCCGAACGGTTCTTACGAAGGGCTTGCTATTTATATCAACCTGGAGCAGCTGTCGGCACAGCCGCCCGCGCCCTTGGCCGGCTCACCTGTTACCGGGAGGGCCCTGCGGGAGAAATACTGTAAAGACGGTACCTGCACGGCTTTGGCGGGGAATGAAACCATACAGCAAATCTTTTCGGGGCTGTATGAGCCGCCAAAAGAGATACGGCTGGCCTGGCAAAAAATCAAGGTGCTGGAGCTTCTTCTTGTTCTGAGCCAGATGAAAGCCAGCCGGGAAGAGCATCTGACGGAATACCGGGTGGAGCAGGTGGAGATCATCCGTCAGATCCATGACCAGCTGACGGATCATCTGGAACAGCGCTTCTCCATCGAATCCCTGTCCAGGCAATATCTGATGAATCCCACGACCCTGAAGCATTTGTTCAAGGCCGTCTATGGCACACCCATCGGTGCACATATCCGTGAGCACCGCATGGCATACGCCGCCCGGCTGCTTCGCTTGTCGGAACTGAGCATTGCGGAGATCGCCCAAAAAGTCGGATACGACAGCCAAAGCCGCTTTTCTTCTGCTTTCAGGGAGCAATATCACATGCTGCCCAAGGAATACCGGCGAAATCATAACTCAGAATCAATTTGACATATCGGGAGGGTTTTAACATGAAATTTGATGTCAGCAGCTTGCAGTGGACAAGGGAGCCGCAAAGCTGTGCGATTACCCAGGACCGAATCGAAATTGTCACCCAGCCGCACACAGATTTGTGGCAGAGAACCTATTATCATTTTCGAAATGATAACGCGCCGGTGCTGCAAATGACCACCGATGAGAAATTCTTTTCCTTTGTGGTAAAAACCGAATTTGACGAAAGTCATCATCGTTTTGACCAGTGCGGCGTGGTTGTGTATCTGGGCAGTGAAAACTGGCTGAAAGGTTCCATAGAATATGAGAACGAGAGCTTCCAACACCTGGGAAGCGTCGTGACCAATCACGGGTACTCAGACTGGGCAACCACAGAAATCCCAGCCAGCGTCAAATCCATGTGGTACCGCCTGAGCCGGAGAGAGGACGATTTTTGTATCGAATGTTCCGAGGATGGAATCATGTTCCGGCAGATGCGCATCTGCCACCTTTATGAAGCAAAGGGGGAAATCCGCTTCGGCATCTATGCCTGCAGCCCGGAGGATTCTTCCTTCCGTGCCGTGTTTACCAACTTGGAATGGACGGAGTGCAAGTGGCTGGCCCATGATGGTCAGGCACCGGACGAAGCACTTTGACAGACATGCCGATATAATTTACAAACCAACGGAAAAATGAGAACCCAGCGGCGTTTTCCTTTATACACAGCAGCGCCCGCCGGTCTGCCGACCGGCGGGCGCTGCTTGTGATTCGCGGCTTTGAGCAGGCGATCTTTCCCAGACAGGCCCTCCTATCCCTGCAAGGAGAAGGTGACCGAAACAGCGCCGCTGCCAAGGGCCTCCGCCCAGCCGGTCAGGTCGACGATCCTGCCCAGGCGGGTATAGCTCCAGGAGTTGGAGCCGTAGAAGATCACGATCTGATTTCCCTGGTAGAGAACGATATCGCCGGCCTGCGTGGTCGTCTGACTGTTGCTGGTGGGCAGGCTCTGTCCCAGGGGCCCCACCTTTTCAAAACCGGCATAGTCGCTCATTTCAATGGTGATGTCGCCCTCCGCGAGGAGGTCCCGCAAGGCCTGTGCACCGGAATTATCTGCAAAGGTCGCTGGAAAGAGGGTTCCTTCTACCGTGACATAAAACGTAGTTTGCTCCATGACTGTTTCCTCCTTGTTCTCCCCAGCGGAGGGTTCACCAGTTTCATTCACCGGAGGGGTGGCCTCCATTGATGGGACCTCCTCGTTCACAATCTGAGGACTGCTTTCCACAGGAGAAAGACCGGCATCGGCAGCGGGAGAAGAATCCCCGGAACCGCAGGCGGACAAGCAAAGTACGAGCAGCCCCGCCAACAGAAAGCACAGTGTTTTTTTCATGGGTACCCTCCTTTTCTGCGTTGATCGGTACAAAGCGGCAGATCAATCGCGTTCTGACAAAGGATCAGCAAAAATAGTCGGCAATCTCCTTCATGCGAGCCATTTGGTCCACCTGGAAGGGGCATCGATGGTTACAATGTCCGCATTGCAGACAGTCTTGCGCATGGAGCGCCAGACCATGGTAGTGCTCCGCCGCCATGGAATCTCCGTTCCGGGCCAGGTCATAGTATTTGTTCACCAGACCGATATCAATTCCCGCAGGGCAGGGCTTGCAGTGGTTGCAGTAGACACAGCGTCCCACAGCATCCGCAGGGCTGAAGGAGCCGATCAAGGAGTAGTCTTTTTCCGCGTCGGAAGCCTCAAAAAATCGCAGGAGGTGTTCCGCCTGTTCCACGCTGTTCATGCCCGGCAGCACTGTCAATACGCCGGGGCGGTCCAGTGCATACTGCATACATTGATACTGTGTCAGTGCCCGCCCGAAAGGGGAGAGTGCTGCATCTAGCAGCTGCCCGCCGGAGAAGGGCTTCATGACGGAAATACCAATGCCTGCCGCTTCACAGCGGCGGTAAATGGCGGCCCGTTCCTCCACAGAACCTTTGGCATATTCGCCTTTGTGATAATCGTACCCGGGATTGATCGAGAACATCAACATATCCACCGGGGCCTCGTCCAAGACCTGCTGAATGGTGGAGGGCGTATGGGAGGACAGGCCGACATGCCGGACAATCCCTTGCTTTTTCATGTCCAGCAGTAGAGTATAAGCGCCGTTTCGCTGATACTCCTGCCAATCGGAGATCTCGTCAATACAGTGGATGAAGCCGTAGTCGATGTAATCGATTTTCAGGGTTTTCAGCTGCCAGTCGATACTGCGCCTGATGGTGTCCGCGTCTGTCGTCCAGCCATAGGTGCCGGTCAGATAATCTGCACCGAAATGGATCTGATAGAACACATTCCTTCGGACGGCACCCAGGGCTGTCCCGAAATAGGAAAAGGTTCTGGCTTCTGCCGTTGCGAGGTCAAAATAATTGACGCCGCCCGCATAGGCTTTTTGAATGGTTTCGACAGCGTCCTTTTCGGCGGCGTTGGCAATGTACGAGGTGCCGAACCCCAGAACACTGATCCGGTCGCCGGTTCGCCGGTTGCTTCTGTATTCCATGCTGTTCCCTCCGGAGATTGAGAATCTCTTCTGGTTTTGCTATTTCAAACTGCTTTTGAGAAACGCCTCGATTTTATCAAAGGGAATACGGTCTGTGCGGTCGTACAGATCAATGTGTTCCGCATCGTCTACCACATACAGCTCCTTGGGTTCCAGCGCCTTGGCATAGGCCTCCTCGCTGAAGAACCGGGAATGCGCCCGGTCGCCCACCACAAACAAAATGGGCCGGGGGCTGATCTCGTCCAGATGGCTGAGCAGGTCGAAGTTGATAAAGGGGAGGTTGCTGGTGGTGGTGAAGCCGCCCCGGGCACGCTCGTGATGGCCTCTCTTGACGGCATAAAAGCGGAACCATTCGGCGGTGGGTTCCCCCATGCCCTCAGGAACCTCATCCAGCGGCGTCTCGGGGAAGAAGGGAATGTACTCCGGCATATATCCCTGTTCCGCATCCTTCCACCGCTGGGCTGCCAAAGCCTGCTTGGTTGCCAGGATCTGCTCCGGCGTCTGCCCCATCCTTGCTGCCACCGTCATGTCATACATACTGGTAGTGACCACCGCCCGGATACGGGTATCCACCTGAGCTGCCGCCAGCGCAAAGCCGCCGCTGCCGCAGATGCCCAGGACCGCGATCTTCTCCCGGTCCACAAAGGGCTGAAGGCCCAGAAAATCCACTCCGGCGCTGAAGTTTTCGGTAAACAGATCCGGGGAGGAGACATGGCGGGGTTCCCCTTCGCTTTCCCCCATATAACAGGGATCAAACGTCAGCACCACAAAGCCCCGCTGGGCCAGTTCGTTGGCATAGACACAGGGACCCTGTTCTTTGACGCCGCCATAGGGCGCGCCTACGATCAGCGCCATCTGCGGCGTTGCCTTGTCCATGTCCTTCGCCATGTACAGGTCGCCGGCCAGCATCAGGCCATACCGGTTGGGGTAACGGACATGGGTCCGCTCTACTGTCGCATTCAGGGTACAAATATAGTCACTCATAGCGTTTCTCCTTTCATGTATCGGGCACGGAAGCCTGTGCGCTTTTTTCGGTAGCTCTACTCTCCGCTGGATCAATGGGTTTCACCTTTCTCAATCTGGTTGACCAGATAATCCAGGCAATAGATCTGTTTTTCTTCCCTGTGGACCCGCTCTAAGAGGTCTCCCCGTTTCTGGGCCAGCAGCCGCATCTGCTCCGTCGTTTTTCCCGCTCTCCAGCAGTTCAGAAATTCCCGAATCAAGGTTCCGTCACATCCGGCCGCTTTTAGGTTCAGAACCAGGTCCTGCTCTGTCATGGACCCTATCATCGTCCCGCTCCCTCTGTTTGCTTACAGGAACGCACCGTTGCACACCTGGATCACCTGTCCCTTGACGTGGCGCCCCATTTTGCTGGCCAGGAACAGGCAGGCATACGCCTGATCCATGGGATCGCACTCCGGGCCGGGGAAGTACACAAAATGGCCGCTGTGTTCCAGCATCTTCGCGCCGCCGGGCTGCTCGCCGGCCTTGTTGGCGATATGCGCCGGTGTGACCGTTGCGCCCGGGGCCACTGCGTTGCACCGGATGTTGGTGTCGATCAGCCGCATGGCCACATTCTTGGTCAGGGTGTTCAGCGCCCCCTTTGTGGACGTGTAGGTCGCCCCGCAGAAGGGCCGCTCGCCGTTGACGGAGGAAATGTTGATGATGACGCCGTCGTTCTTGGGCATGAAGATCTTGAGTGCCTCCCGGATATACCGCATGGGGCCGCCCAGGTTGGTATTCATCACATAGAGCATCCAGTCATCGTCGGTCTCATCGATCATCTTCTGCTCGCCGATGCCTGCGTTGTTGATCAGAATGTCCACGTCGCCAAACTCCCGCAGGGCGGTTTCAAATACCCGCTTGGTGTCCTCGGTGGAGCAGACGTCCGCGACCACACCCACTGCCCGGCCGCCCTTGGCACAGATTCCTTCCACCGCGCAATCCAGTTTTTCTTTTCCTCTGGCGGTGAGTACCACAGCAGCGCCCTCTTCTGCAAACAGCTCCGCCATCGTCTGTCCCATACCATAACTTGCGCCGGTGATGATGGCGACCTTTCCCTTGAGCATCTCCTTCTCCATGGAAAAAACCTCCTTTATGCCTTTCGGCTTTATTGTAGCCGAGGAGGAATAGCATATCAAATACTTATAAACAATACACCTGCATAATTGAAAGCTATGCAAATATATGGTATCGTTTTGGACAGGAGGCGATGGTGATGGAGCTGCGAGTATTGCAATATTTTCTGGCAGTGGCCAGAGAGCAGAACATTTCTTCCGCGGCGGAGTCGCTGCACATTTCTCAGCCAGCCCTTTCCACCCAGTTGAAGGCCCTGGAGAAGGAACTGGGAAAAGAGCTTTTGATCCGCGGCACAAAGGGTTCCCGAAAGGTGCTGCTGACTGAGGAAGGGATGCTCTTGCGCAAGCGGGCGGAGGAGATCCTGGAGTTGGTTCGGATGACCGAAAGCGAGATAGCATTGTCCAATGAGGTGATTGCCGGCGACGTCTATATCGGCACGGGCGAGTCCGATATGATCCGGGTATTTGCGCGCTCCGCGAAAAGCGTACAAGAAAAATATCCCGACATCCACTACCATATCCTCAGCGGAAACGCCGCTTTTGTGCAGGAGCATCTGGATCGTGGCCTGATTGATTTCGGAGTGGTTTACGGCCCGGTGGACCCGAATGTGTACAGCTCCATCAAAATACCCATCTGCGACACCTGGGGCGTACTGATGCGCAAAGATGCTCCACTGGCGCAAAAGCGTGTGATGCAGCCTCAGGATCTGTGGGACAAGCCGCTGATCCTGTCGGCACAAAAAGCCGATGCCTGGCCCATGTCCAACTGGTTTGGGCAGGATATCACCAAGCTGAATGTAGTGGCCACCTACAATCTGGTGTTCAACGCGTCGCTGCTGGTGGAGGAAGGTTTGGGATACGCCCTCTGTTTTGACAAATTGATCAACGTCAGCGGCGACAGCAATCTGTGTTTCAGGCCCTTGTCACCGAAAATGGAGGCTGAAGCATCGATCATCTGGAAGCGGTATCAGGTATTCTCCAAGGCTGCCGACTGTTTTTTGCGGGAATTGGAAAAAGTCCTGCATGAACGCTCCTGTGAAAGCCATCCATAAGATCTGGGAGCGGCGCAAGGGCTGCACGATGCCAACGTGTTTGTATTCCCTGCATGCGGTGCATTTCGGCATGTCCTGAGAACGCCAGGAAAGTCAGCCCCATCCTGCTTTCAGGGGTGGGTGTTGCGCTGAAAATAAGCCTGCTCCGAGTGCAAAGGCGGTGAGCTGTTCCTGTGATACTACATAGAGTAGAAGCCGCAAACCCGTAATCGAGAGGGAATGAGCCAGTAAAACCGGAAAAGCATTGTGGTACAATGCTTTCCCGGTTTTTTCTGCCCTCGATAAGCAAACCGCTTCCAGAAGATGCGGTTGAAGGACAAAGCCCTGCGGCAAGCCTCCGCCGACTATGAGCGGGTCAAACACGGAGCAGGTGAAAGCAGCAGTACAGCCCGACAGGCAGTGGGAACAGGTGGAGAAAGGCCGCAAGCGGCCCCTGGCGCTCCATTTATCGAGATGAACGGTAAAACAAAAAGGACAGGATAGCCATTGACAAACGAACCTTTGTCGCATATACTAATTACATCAAAAATTTTTGATGTGAGGTGAGCAGATGGGGATCCACCAGGCGGACGCCAAAGTGTTTAAGGCGCTGTGTGATCCGAAGCGCCTTGCTATTTTGGAACAATTACGCAGCGGAGAGAAATGTGCCTGTGTCTTGCAGGAGCCAATGGATCTGACACAATCCGGCCTGTCCTATCACATGAAAATCTTGTGTGATTCTGGTATTGTAGTCAGTCGACAGGAAGGTAAATGGACGCATTACCGCTTGAGTGCATCTGGGGGGGCCTGGGCGATGGAACGGCTGCGGGCCATCCTGACCCCCGATACAGAGCAAGAAGATCGCTGCCCTTCCTGTGGCAGATAAACGCCATCTCGTACCGATGGCGTTTATTTCAGGACAAAGCATCAAGATTTTTTGATATGTTCTTGATTCCGAGCAAAGCGAGGTTTGTGGAATGGGCGTATGGCAATTCTTTCAAGACGAGATTTTAGGAATGAAGTGGTTGAACCGATTGATCGGCAATGGCCTGTCCGGATTGGGATTGGACACAGGCGGGCGCGTGGGCGGCAGCCTTCAGTTTTTTCTCTACGATGTGATCAAGATCACCGTGTTACTGTGCTTCCTGATTTTTGTCATTTCCTATCTCCAAAGCTACTTTCCCCCGGAACGAAGCAAGAAAATTTTGGGCCGGTTTCATGGCATTGGGGCAAACATGATTTCGGCCCTGTTGGGAACGGTAACGCCGTTCTGTTCCTGCTCTTCCATCCCCTTGTTTATTGGCTTTACCAGCGCGGGGCTTCCTTTGGGGGTGACCTTCTCTTTCCTGATTTCCTCGCCTATGGTGGATCTCGGTAGCTTGGTACTGCTCATGAGCATCTTTGGGGCGAAAGTGGCTGTCATCTATGTGCTGGTGGGATTGGTGATCGCTGTGGTCGGCGGTACAATCATCGGGAAGATGCACATGGAAAAGTATGTGGAGAGCTTTATTCTGTCCGCTGGAAGCGTAGATATTGAGTCTCCTGCCCTGACCAAAACAGAGCGCGTGCAGTACGCAAAAGAGCAGGTTGTTTCCACCTTCAAAAAGGTGTTTCCCTATATTTTGGCAGGTGTGGGGATCGGTGCAGTGATCCACAACTGGATACCGGAAAGCTGGATCACGGCTGTACTGGGCAGTAACAATCCCCTTGGTGTCCTTCTGGCGACCTTGGTGGGTATTCCCATGTATGCGGATATTTTCGGCACCATCCCGGTGGCGGAAGCCCTGCTGGCAAAAGGCGCACAGCTTGGCACCATCCTGTCCTTTATGATGGCCGTGACTACGCTGAGCCTGCCGTCCCTCATTATGTTGCGGAAGGCCGTCAAGCCGAAGTTGCTGGCTCTGTTTATCGGCGTCTGCACCGCTGGCATTATCCTGGTGGGTTACTTGTTCAATATATTCCAATTTCTTTTCATTTAATTTCATTTAGGAGGTATGAACCATGGGACTGTTTCACAAAAACAAAAAAGCGAAAAAGACTTCCTGCTGCTGTGGCGGCTGTACGCCAGAGGCAATGTCTCAAGCAGAGGCGGGCAAAGCGTCCGGCGGCGTCAAAGTGCTTGGCTCCGGCTGTGCCAAATGCAACGCTCTGGAGCAAGCTGCCCGTGAAGCACTGGCAGAGCTGGGCATGGAAACCGCCATTGACCATGTGACGGATTTTGCCCAAATCGCTGCCTATGGTGTGATGTCCACCCCGGCGCTGGTGGTGGATGGCAAGGTAGTGTCCTATGGCAAAGTTCTCAAAAAAGACGAGGCCAAGGCGCTGATCCGGAAGGTGCGTGGGTAAGGTATGTCTCCAAAACCAAAGGTAGCCTTTGTATGCGTCCACAATTCCTGCCGCAGTCAAATTGCAGAAGCCCTGGGCAAACTCCTGGCTTCCGATGTATTTGACAGCTATTCTGCGGGGACGGAAACCAAACCACAAATCAACCAGGATGCCGTCCGGCTGATGAAGCAGCTTTATGGTGTGGATATGGAGCAGGCACAGCGCAGCAAGCTGCTGTGGGAGCTGCCCCCGGTGGACATTGTGATCACCATGGGGTGCAATGTATCTTGTCCGTCGCTGCCCTGCCGATATCGGGAGGATTGGGGGTTGGATGATCCCACCGGCAAGGAGGATGAATGCTTTTTAGAGGTGATCCACAGCATTGAGAAAAAGGTTTTTGAACTGAAAAGAAGCGTAGAAAATGGACTATTGTAGCCATGCAAACCAATCGCTCTGCAAGTAGCAATCTCGGCCGAGGCCGTCAATGGTCGAGAGGAACGGCGCCTTCGTGCGCCGCCATTGACCGCCCCACCCGGTCTCGCTCTGCGGCAATCAAGGCTGGCAAGCCCCGAGGGCGGTTGCCCGCCTCCTTTGATTTTGAGCGGAGGTCAGTAGCCGAAATCGGCCTCCATTTGAGGCCGATTTCGGCGGGGACTTGCAAAGCCCGGGGCCCTTGCAATCGTGGCTTTCCGTAGTACTATTCGTGCACTAAGAAAACGAGACGCCCCAAACAACAGGTGGGATATTAACATATTTGCGAAAGTGTTTCCTGTGAAATCACCTGAAATACATCCCCATATTTGAATTTGCCGAGTGGGAATAAGTTTCGAATCAACAGGCTCATGCAGTTCGCACGTCCCGTTTCCGGGAGGAGGCGAACTGTTCCTATGTGCAAACATGACGGCTCACTGAAAAACGGATGGAGCGACATGGATCAAGTCGAGGGATGGCGGGGGGGTGCGCCCATGGATGCCATGTGCAGTAGTTGCAATATGTGTGCCAATCTGTCATAATAAAAAAGGATTGTGAATGTGTAAACAAGGGCTAGGGGGAGAATCGGTTCAATATGGGGAAGATGGGGAAGCGGCTTTCTTGGAGGGCGTGTGGCTGGTTGGCCTTGCTGTTGATGTGTGTCGGCTGTGCGGCAAAGACGTCGCAACCGGAGGGACATACGCCGCTGGCAACCATGCCCATGCCAACGACGGCGCCAACGGTAGAACCAACTGCAACGCCAGACCCCACTTGGACGCCGTCTCCACAGCCCACGCCGATGCCGTCCCCCACGATGGAGCCGGTGACGGACGAGATGCTGGATTCCGGGCGGTTTGACGTATATTTTGACGACGCGGTGTTCCTGGGGGATTCCATCACCCAGTCGCTTCGGAATTACTGCATTGCCCAGCGGCGGGACGATGCGGATTTCATGGGCAATGCGCAGTTCCTTGCAGCGGTGTCCATGAGCGTGCGCATGGCGTCCCGTGATATGCGAACCCTGCTCAAATATCGGGGGTATGCCGTTTCGGTGACGGAGGGCCTGCTCAAAATGGAGGCCGGGCGTGTGTTCGTCCTGTTGGGCGTGAACGATCATGCCGGCAAGTACCCGGATGCGACGCTCGGGTATTTTGACACGATGATCGATGCGATACAGGAGCAGTGCGAGGGGATCGAGATCATCATTCAGGCGGTCACGCCGGTCACGGAACAGTTTTGCAGGGAGCGCCAGGTCACCATCGAGGAATGGAACGGTTTTAACGAGCTGCTCGAGCAGCTGTGCGAGGAAAAGGGCGTGTATTTTTTGAATTTTGCGGAACTGCTCATGGATGAAGATGGGTATCTGGCAGACGACATGGCCGGCGACGGCATGTTCCATCTCAGCCCGGCTGCCAACGCCATCTGGATCCGGGAGCTGCGGCGGTTTGCCGCGGAACAGTATGCGCTGTCCGGCGCCTACCCGCCGGAGCCATCGGAAGAGCTGCCGGACGCAACGCCGGCGGCTTGAATGGGCGTGCGCGGCGTGATATGATAGAGAATATCGCACGGCGGCTTTTGCGGTCGGATGGAGGGGGACATATGAAACGGTTTTCTGGCGTATGGATGGCGCTGACTTTGGCGCTGTGCCTGGGCCTCGCGGGCTGTGGCGCGGCGGAGGCGCCGCAGGTGCAGCTGGACGAGCGCATGGAGGCGCAGGCGCCGGTGTTGGAGCAGACTGAGATGCAGTCGCCGACGGCCGAACCGGAACCGCCTGCGGCCACGGAGCAGCCCGCGGGCGGGAGCGAGGCAGACCAGACCTATGCGGGCGCGCTTGCGGCGGCGTTTGCGCAGACCGGGGCGCTGGATGACATGGCGCCCTATTCAGACACCGATCTGCATGATTACTATGGCATCGACCCTGCTGCCTGCGAAAGCATTGTGGGGTATACGGACGCCGTGGGATATACCAATGAGCTGCTGATCGTCCAGGCGGACGAGGCGCAGGCCGCAGAGTTCGAGACGCTGCTGGCGGGGTACCTGGAGGACCGCGCCGCACAGTTTGCGGGCTACGATGCCGATGCGGAGGCGCTGGTCAGGCAGGCGGTGTTGCGGCGCGATGGCGGCGTGGTGCTCATGATTGTCTCGCCGCAGGCGGATGCGCTGCTGGAAGTGTACCGCGGCTTCACGTTCTGATATGGTCTTTTCTTCCATCACGTTTTTATTTGCGTTTTTGCCCGCCACCTTGCTGGGGTATTACGTGCTGCCCCGGCGGTGGCGGCTTGCTTTTCTGTTGCTGGTCAGCCTGGTGTTCTATGCGTGGGGGGAGCCCGTTTATGTGCTGCTGATGATGGGCGCCATTCTCGCAAACTGGGCGATTGGCCTGCTCATGGCCCGGTTCCCGCGCCGCAAAAAGCTGCTGCTGGTGCTGGCTGTGGCGCTGGATTTATCCATGCTGGGGGTGTTCAAATACGCTTCGTTTGTGCTGGATACGGCTGCCGCGCTGGTGCCGGCGCTGGCGGGGGCGGCGGGTACGGACATCCGCCTGCCCATTGGCATTTCCTTTTTCACGTTCCAGATCCTGTCCTACGTGGTGGACGTCTATCGGGGCGATGCGTGCACGCAGCGCAACCTCGTGCGCTTTGGCGCGTATGTGACCATGTTTCCGCAGCTGATTGCGGGGCCGATCGTGCGATATGTGGATATCGAGGCGCAACTGGACGAGCAGCGGCTGTCGGTCGACCGGTTTGCGCGGGGCATCCGCCAGTTTCTCGTCGGGCTGTCTAAAAAACTGCTGCTGGCCAACGCCGTGGGGACGCTTTGGGCGACTCTGTCGGCTGCGCCGGAGCAAAACGGGATATTGGGCTCGTGGGTGGGGCTGATCGCCTATGCATTTCAGATCTATTTTGACTTTTCCGGTTATTCCGACATGGCGTGCGGCCTGGGCGAGATGCTCGGGTTCACGTTTGTGCAGAATTTCCGTTATCCGTATCTGGCCGCCAGCATCACGGACTTCTGGCGGCGCTGGCACATTTCGCTCTCCACGTGGTTCCGGGAATACGTCTACATCCCGCTCGGGGGCAACCGCAAGGGGCTGCCGCGGCAGATCCGCAATATCTTCCTGGTCTGGCTGCTGACGGGGCTGTGGCATGGCGCGAGCTGGAACTTTGTGCTGTGGGGGCTGTACTTTGGCGTCCTGCTCATGGCGGAAAAGCTGTTCCTGCTGCGGGCGCTCGACCGGGTGCCCCGGGCCGTGCGTCGGTTGTACGCGCTGTTTTGCATCGTACTGGGGTGGGGCATCTTTTACTTTACGGATTTTGCCCAGATGGGGGCGTTTTTGCGCTCGCTGTTTGTGCCGGGCGCGGTGGGGCTCGTTTCAGAGGAGGCGCTGGCCTGGACGGTGGGGTTTGCGCCCTGGCTGTGCGTGTGCGCGCTGGCTGCCACGCCGCTGGGCGCGCGCGTAGCGGCGCGCCTGGAGGGGCGGCGGTGGTTTGGCGTGCTCTCCGTGGCCGTGCCGGCGGCGCTGTTCGTGCTGTGCGCGGCGGCGCTGGCGTCGCAGAGTTACAATCCCTTTATCTACTTCCGCTTTTGAGGTGTGTATATGAAACGGAAATGCACGGCAAACCTCATACTGGTCGTCCTGTTTGCGGCGGCAATCGCGGCGGTGCCGCTCTGGTGGCTGTTGACGCCGGACCGGACGTTTTCCACGGCCGAACGGCGCAACCTGACACAGGCTCCCGCCTTCCCGCTTGAGGCGCTGGACGATTGGGAGTTTGACAACGAGGTGGAGACGTACCTTGCAGATCAAATGCCGCTGCGCGAGGTGTTGGTGGGGATCAATGCGTATGAACAGCTGTGGACGGGGCGGCAGGTAGCGCTCGACGTCTATCGGGACCGGGACGGCTATCTGGTCGAGGCGCCGCTGCAGGCGGAGCCGGAGGAGCTGGAGAGACGCCTCTCCCGCATTGCGAAGCTGGGCGAGACGGTTGGGCTGCCGGTGCGGCTGCTCGTGCCGCCGTCGACCGGCTATGTGCGCCGGGACAGCCTGCCGGCCGTGCTTGCGGCGCTCTATGAAGACGATGTGCTGTTGCGGCGAATGGACGGTTTTGCAGGCGTGGAGCGGGTGCCACTCGACGACTTTGTGACGGACGGGCAGACGTGGTTTTACCGTACCGACCACCACTGGAATGCCGATGGCGTCTATGCGGCGTACTGCGACTATGCTTCCTGTGTGGGCAGGACGCCGTTGCCGCGCGATGCGTTTTATGCCCATACGGTCGATGGGTATGTGGGTTCCACCCGCTCGCGCTCGGCGCTGTGGCTGACGGCGGCGGAGCGCATGACGCTGTTTGAGCCCATGTGCCGCGTGCGCGTCTCCTTCTCCGACCGGGAGGGGACGTTTGACTCGCTGCTGTTTTGGGAGCACCTGTCGAGCTATGACTGGTATCCAGTGTATCTCGATGGCAACCACCCGGTCACGGTGATCGAAAACCTCGATGCGCAGGGGGACGACGTGCTGCTGCTCGTAAAGGATTCGTTTGCCAACAGCCTCGCGCCGCTGCTGACGCCCTGGTACCGCAAGCTCGTCATGGTGGACCCGCGGTACTATCGCGGCAGCGTGTCCGAGCTGTGTGCCGCGCACGGGGCCACGGAACTGCTGTTCTGTTACTCGCTCGAGCGCATCGCCACGGATACGAACCTGTTGCTGCTCAAATGAGAGGGGGCATGGACGTGGACGGCGCAATGGACTTTTTACGGGCGTACTGGGCGTGCGTCGCCGCGCAGGACGCGGAGGGGCTGGCTTCATATTTCTGGCCGGATGCGGAGATCTTCTGGCACTGCACGAACGAGCGCTTTACCGTGCAGTCGTTCATCCAAGCCAATTGCACGTATCCGGGGCGGTGGCGCGGCGAGGTGGAGCGTGTGGCGCGCGACGGGGAGCTGCTCGTGGCCGCCGTACGCGTGTGGTCGGACGAGGCGTCCTTTCACGTGTGTGCTTTTCTGCGCCTGGAGGCGGGGCGCATCCGCCGCATCGACGAGTATTGGGGGGACGACGGGGAGCCGCCCGCGTGGCGGCGGGCGCTGCGCCTTGGCAGCCCCATCCGGCCGGAGGCATAGGCTGGAGGGGCCGGACTGCGGGCAGGTGCCCGCGCGGCGGCGATGGCGTGCAATCAGCCAAACGGCGGCAGGCTGTGCCTGCCGCCGTTTGGCTGCCGATTGCGAAATATGTAGCTCAGGCCTCGAGCGCGCAGAGCGCCTTGGCGATCCGGGCCGCCACCTGCGCGTTGTTGAGCGCCAGGTGCACGTTGGCGTCGAAGGAAGAGCCGCCCGTCAGCTCCTTGACGCGCGCAAGCAGGAACGGCGTGATGTTCTTGCCGCGCACGCCCTCCGCCTCCGCGGCGGCGAGCGCCTCTTCGATGATGCCCTCCATGTAGGCGTTGTCCATGCCGTATTCTTCCGGGATGGGGTTGCCGATGAGCACGCCGCCCGCGAGGCCCATGGCGCGCTTGGCGTGGATGATGGCGGCGATTTCCGCCTCGTCCTGCGCGGCATAGTCGAGCGGGTAGCCGCTGCTGCGGCAGTAGAATGCAGGGAACTCCGCCGTGCGGTAGCCGATGACCGGCACGCCCATCGTCTCGAGGTATTCGAGCGTGCGGCCAATGTCGAGGATCTGCTTGGCGCCCGCGCAGACGACGGCGACGGGTGTGTGCGCAAGCTCCTGCAGGTCGGCGGACACGTCCATGGTGACCTCGCCGTGGCGGTGGACGCCGCCAATGCCGCCGGTCGCGAATACGCGCACGCCTGCCATGGCGGCGCAGATCATCGTGGTGGCGACCGTGGTAGCGCCGTTTCGCTTGGTGGCGATATAGGTGGCCATGTCACGGCGGCTGACTTTGCCGACGTCCTGGGCGCGGCACAGCAGCTCCAGCTCGTCTTCGGTGAGCCCGGCTTTTACGTGGCCGCCGATCAGCGCCATGGTCGCCGGCACGGCGCCTTCGGCGCGGATGATGGCGTCTGCCTGCCGGGCAAAGGACAGGTTTTCCGGATAGGGCATGCCGTGACTTAATATGGTGCTCTCGAGCGCGACGACCGGCCGGTTTTCCGCAACCGCCTGCCGTACTTCCGGCAACACGTCAAGATAGCGTTCCACAGACATCAGAAAGCCTCCTTATGACAGTTTTAATCCTATATCCAGTATAAGGGTTCCCGGCGGCGAATGCAAGCCGCGGCTGCATATGGGATGACAGCGCAAGGATGCGCATGCTATACAGCGCGAGGATGCGCATGCTATACAGCGCGAGGATGCGCATGCTATAATAATACGAACGCTACCATTGTATGAGAAGTTGCAGCAGAATCCCGTGCGCGCTGCGGGCGCGTTTCGGGGCGCAGGAGAAAGGACGGGAACATGGAATATCGCATTGGCGTGGATCTGGGCGGGACGGCCATCAAGGCGGGCGTGATCGACGGGCAGAACCGTATTGTCTGCCGCGTGAGCGTGCCGACGGGAGCCTCCCGTCCGTTTGAATCGGTCGTGGCGGACATGGCGGGCGCGGCTGCGGCTGCAGCGGCGCAGGCCGGGCTGCGCATGTCGGATTTCCCGTGTGTCGGCTTTGGTATGCCGGGGCTGGTCGATCACCGGCGCGGCGTCAACGCGTTTGCCGGCAACCTGGGCTGGAGAGAAAAGCCTGTCGCAGCGGAACTGCAAAAGCACATTGACGTGCCGGTGCGCATTGGCAACGACGCGAACTGCGCCGTCATCGGCGAGACGATTGCGGGCGCGGCGCGCGGCTATGACAACGTGCTCATGCTCACGCTTGGCACAGGTGTCGGCGGCGGCGTCATCCTGGACCGCCGTCTGTTTACCGGGGGCGACGGGATGGGCGCAGAGCTGGGGCACGTACAGCTGCTGTTTGGCGGCGAGCCCTGCACGTGCGGTTCGGTGGGCTGCCTGGAGGCCTATGCGTCCGTGACTGCGCTCATCCGGCAGACGGAGGACAAGATGTCCCGCTGCCCGGACTCCGCGATGCACGCCTATGCCAGGGCGCACGGTGGGGTCGATGGCAGGACGTCGTTTGAATGCATGAAGCAGGGTGACGCGGCGGCCAGAGAGGTGGTGGAAGCGTATCTGCACTATCTGGCGGCGGGCATCGGCAGCTTTGTCAGCGTATTCCGTCCGGAGGTCGTGCTCATCGGCGGTGGGCTGTCGAACCAGCGCGAGGCGCTGATCGATCCGCTCAACGAGCTCGTGCGACGCTACACGTTTGCGTCGGAGATGATCGGCGTGCCGCCGATCCGGCGCGCGGAGCTGGGCAATGACGCGGGCATCTATGGCGCCGCCTATCTGGACGTCATGTAACGCCTGTTGTTCAGCACAGGCGCTGCATTTGCATCCAGAGCCACATGACGAGACGGTGCGGCAGCAGCTTGACGAGCAGCCCCTGCGCGCGCGCCACAAATCCAAAGGTACTCATGTCACGGCCGCGCCGCGCATCCCGCCAGGCGCGGCTGACGATTTGATCGGGGTCGTACATTACCAGATAGTGCTTGACCACGGCCTCCCGGCCGGGCGTAATGGCGCGGTTGAAAAACTCCGTCCGCGTCCAGAAGGGGCAGACCGCCGTCACCGTGAGCCCCGCTCCGCGCAGCTCCCGGTGGAGCGCCCGGCTGTAGCTCAGCACAAACGCCTTGGTCGCGCCATACACGGCGATATAGGGGATGGGCTGAAACGCGGCGACGGAGGCGACGTTCAGGATCCTGCCGCCGGGCTGCATGTATGGCACGGTGAGCTGGCAGAGCGCCATGAGCGCCTCGCAGTTGAGATCTACCATGTTGAGATTGTCTGCAAGCGGCGTGTCGAGCGCTGCGCCAAACTTGCCGTAGCCGCTGCAGTTGACCAGCAGGGCGACGTTTGGCCGCTCCTCGGCCAACAGCGCGGCATATTGTTGAAAGCTGTCGCGGCAGGTCAGGTCGAGCTGCAGAGGCCGGACGGGGCAGGGGAGGCGGAGCGCCTCCAGCCGGTCTAACCGCCTGGCGATTACCCAGGCCTCGTCAAACTGTACGCCGGATTGCGGCAGCGTCTCTGCAAATCGCTTCCCCATCCCGCTCGACGCGCCCGTGATGATGGCGATGGTCTTCATGTGCATTCCTCCGCTCACAGCGCCCCCGTGCAGCAGCAAGGCGGGGCGCTTTTTTATGTATTATAGCCCAATGGCGCTGCCCGCTTCAACCGGAAGCCGGCGGCGCAGCAAAAAGCCCGGGCAATCGCCCGGGCTTTGCGCGCTTTTTACCTTATTTGTTGGCAAAGTAAGCGTAGTACATCACGTCTACCGAGGTTTCCGTCGTGCCGTCCGGGTAGGAGGTGATCTCAAAGACATAATCCGTATAGCCTTTCACCATCGTGAACAGGCAGCGGAAGGCATAGGTATTGCCCGGCTGGTACGTGGGGTCTTCGGCGAGCGCCAGGTCCTGCGTATTGGAGCCCAGCCCGATGTAGACGCTCGAACCGTCCGCCGCGGGAATGCCGCCGCCGCCGATGTTGCTCTCCGAGAAGTCGAGGCTCGGCTCCACGATGCCGTAGTCGGGGCCGGGGAATTCCGCGGGCACGAACACCTCATAGTCGAGCACACACAGCTCGACATCGTCCGGCAGGTTGAACGTGCTCACGTCGATCTGCCGAAAGTCGGAACTGCAGCTGTTGTGCAGCTCGATGGCCGATTGCACATATGCCTCGTCCTGTGATGCGGTCGTGACCTTGTTGAGGCGCACGTATACGGTGTGGTAGGTGTCGTCCTCCGTGGCATAGCGCGCCGTTTTGGCCCACTGGCCCAGCGGGACGGCGCTGGTTTCGGTCGTCGTGCTGGCGTCCACGGCGCCGGACACGTCCGCGTCGCCGGATTGCGGCTGTTCCGGCGCGGCCGTTTCGGCAGGCGCTTCGGTCTCTTCCGGAACGGGCGCTTCGGTCGCTTCAGGCAGGTCGGTAGCCTGCGCTTCCGGTTCCGCCGTATCTTCGGCGGGCGGGAGCGTGGGGTCGGTATCGCTCGTCGCGTCGTTTGCGGTGCAGGCGACCGTGGCGAATGCCAGTATCAGCGCAATGGCAAGGGCGATCCATTTTTTGACGGTCATGTTGCATATCTCCTTTTCTATGGTTACAAAATCAGCGGGCGCGGCGGGCAAAATATGCCGCGGCGACAGGCGTCGTCAGCCCCGTCGGGCGCGTTGCAGAAGTATTATAGCATCGTGGCGGTTGCCTGTCCATATCTACCGCGCATGTCCGGCGGCGGGCAGACGCGAAAGTGCTATAGCGCCGCTTCCAGCAGGCGCAGGTCCTCCGGCGTGGTCGACCAGCTGGTGGCAAACCGGGCGACCATGCGGCCGCCGTCCAGCCGTTCCCAGAAGCTGAAAGCCACGTGCTCGCGCAGCCGCTCGGCCTGCGCGTCCGTCAGCACGACGAACTGCTGGTTCGTCGGCGACGCCAGATGGAGCGGATATCCCTTTTGGGTGAAGATCGCCTTCATGCGCGCGGCCATTTCGAGCGCATGGCGGCCAATCTCGAGATACAGGCCGTCGGTAAAGAGCGCGTCGAACTGGACGCCGAGCAGGCGGCCCTTGGCCAGCAGCGCGCCGTGCTGCTTGACGGTCGTCAGGAAGTGCACCGGCGCACCTGCCGGAAAGACGATTGCCTCGCCGCAGAGTGCACCCATCTTCGTGCCGCCGATCGTGAAGGCGTCGGCAAGCCGGGCGAGGTCGGGCAGCGTGACGTCGGCTTCGACGCTCGCGAGGCCGTAGCCCAGACGCGCCCCGTCGAGGAACAGGCGCATGCCATAGCGGCGGCAGGTGGCGGCGATCGCCTCCAGCTCGCGCTTGGTGTAGAGCGTGCCGTATTCGGTCGGGTAGGACAGGTACACGGCGCCGGGATGGACCATGTGCGCGTGGTTCTCATCGGCATAGAAGCCGGCCACGAACCGCTCGAGGGCTTCCGGGCTGAATTTACCCGCCTGTTGCGGCAGCGCAAGTATCTTGTGCCCCGTGTATTCGATGGCGCCGGCCTCGTGGCCGTTGATGTGTCCGGTCTCGGCGGAGACGATGCCCTCATAGCTGTGCAGGAGGGCGGAGAGGACGACGGCGTTGGCCTGTGTGCCGCCCGTGAGGAACGAGACGTCCGCCTTGTCGCACGCGCACGCCTCCCGGATCTTTTCGGCTGCGCGCGCGCAGTAGGTGTCCGCACCGTATCCGGGCAGGCGCTCCCGGTTCGTGTCGATGAGCCGCTGCAGCACCGCCGGGTGCGCGCCCTCCACATAGTCGTTTTCAAAGGATACCATGGCCTTTGCCTCCGATGTTTGTCGTCTGTGGGTTTCCAGAGGATACTATACCGCAGCCGCGGGCGCAGCGCAAGGCCGTGCAGATGATTGCCGGCCCGGTCGCGGATGATTGGGGACGGTGGGCCGGCGTCCGACCCGTTTGCCCTTTTCTGGCAGCGGGCGGTAGGATTACCGATAGTAATCTCAATCACACAGGGATTTACCTCTATTCTAAAGGCAAAATCATGATTCATTTGACCTTTGACTACAAAACCGATGAAAAATGCACCACACC
>OLGD01001824.1_pt1 | contig 28238 bp, 24 predicted proteins | sample 1605311 | NCBI WGS metagenome assembly OLGD01 (sample SAMEA3888917, study PRJEB22519) | human gut metagenome | biome: human gut; feature: human-associated habitat; material: faeces | place: Denmark | collected 2010
ATTCGACATACGCGAGCGGTCTTGGCGGCTTCCCTAACGCAGCTATTCGCCAAAATCATTCGCCAAATCTTATTCGGCAAATTTCAGTTCGTGAATTGACCACCATTTTTGAGAGTCGGCCTCGGAAACGATCTTGAAGGCCCGCGCGGAAACGGGGGCGTCTAACGCCACTTCGAGGACGCTTCCGTTTCTCGACGACTTGAAGGCCACGGGGGCCACCGCTTTCATCGAGGCGCCCGCCATGACTTTGAAAGATGTCGGGAAGTCGTTCTGCGACGAGCCGAGGTCGAAGAATATCTTCGAGATTTTGCGCGGCTTGCGAAAGTCTATCCCAAACCACATGCCTTTGCGTATGAAGCTCTTGTTCGTCCAGCGCGTGCCGGAGTCGCCGTCGAGCGCGGAGTTGAAGTCTATGGAGGCTCCGTTATATATGTAGTCGGGGTCTCCCGAGGTATCGGGTGCGGCATACTTGTCCTTGAATTCAAGTTCGTGGATGGACCACCAGTTTGAAGACTTGTCTTCGGTCGCGACGATTTTCACCACCTGGGCGGAAATCGGCTTCTCGAATCCTATTTTGAGTATGCCCCCCCTCTTGGAAACCGCGCAATCGACAGTTCTAACCGTGGAGAGCGACGGGCCGGCCATTACTTTAAAGCTGTCCGGAAAGTCGTTCTGCGACGAGCCGAGGTTGAAGTCTATTTCGCCGATCTTTTTGGGATACCCGAAGTCAAAGGCTATCCAATGCCCCTTGCGGATGTGGGTGTTGTTCGACCAGCGCGTCTTTACGTCCTTGTCGAGGGCGCCGCGGAAGTTGCCTTCGCCCTCGGAGCTGAGGTAGGCCGTCTTGATTTTGGAAAGGGCTTTTTGCGCTTTGTCGGCGTCCGCCGCGCGGTCGATTTCCCTGAGAAGCTCAACGCCGCGCGGGGTGGGCTTGCGCACCATTATGTCGGCGGCCCTGTCCCTGTCCTCATTGCGGACGGCGTTGCGGATTATGTATTCGGCGGTCGGGTCGTCGAAGCCGCAGCGGTCGGCGACGTCGAGAATAGCTATTTGCGCTATCGTCTTTTCGCGCTCGTCGGAAGACGCCTTTGCAATCTGGACGAGCGGCTCGAACGCCAGCGCGCTTTCAAACTCGCCGAGGGCTTTCACCGCCTCGGTTTTGAGTCCGCCGAGATACGCCTTGCGGCAGAGCTCGACCGCCCTGTCGTCGGAGGCGAAGCGCACGAGACGCAGCAGCATTTTCTTCGTCGCGGCGTCGGCTTTGGCGAAGGCGGATTCCACATGGGCGAACATTTCGAGCTCAAAGGACGACTGCGCCGCCCTCATGAGAGCCTTCAACGCCTCCGCCTTTGTCTTTTTGTCGTTCTCGGAAGCGATGATTTTCGCGACCGTTGAGAACACCTCGGCGTTGGCGATGCTCGCCGCCGTCTTCATGGTCGAAGCCCTGAGCTCGGGAGACTTGCTCTCGTAGCCTTCAAACAGCTCCCTGACCATGGAATCGAGGTTCATCTTGGCAAGGCACGCGGATATGAGCGCGGTCTGCGCGGCGTCGGCCTTGGATATCTCTTCGAGAAGCACTTTGGCGACGTCCGGAGACTTTATCGAAACTATGTAGGAAGCCGCGTTGTTGATGTTGCCGCCTTTGAGATACTTTGCGCCCTTCAATATGTTGGGAATGTTCTTGGAGGAACCCGCCTTTGCAGCGGCGAAAGCGGAGGCGACCGCCATTTCCGCGGAAGCGGGCTCGATTTCAAGCGCCTGGGACAAATCCCCGCCGCGTTGGGCTATGGTGTAGACGAGGCGGGCCTTGCCGGCGTCGCCGAGCGCGTCGAAAGTCAGGTAGCCGGGCATCGGAACCGACGGGTTGTCGGCGAGGTACTTCATTAGCCTGCACTGCTCCCTGAAGCCCTGCGCGAGCTCTTCGGGAACTTTGAATTTGCGCTCGCGGGCATAGGGAACTTCGCGCTTCTTGAAGTGGTCTACGGCGTTTGAGAGCCTGCCGCGTATGCCCTCGCTGTCGGCGGATTTCATCAGGCGCTCGAACTTGTTGCAGCTTGCCCTGTTCGATATGCCCGAAGCCCAGAGAAGCTCGGCGAGCATCGAGCGGTAGAATTCGGTGCCGCTTTTCTTCGAGAGCTGGTCGTAGATAAACTTCTCGACTTGGGCGCAATACTTTTTGTCGAAATTGTTGGAGTACACTCCGAAGATGACTTCGTTTATCTCTTTGTCGCCCTGCCCGTAGTCGAGGGCCGAAAGCGCGCCGATTTGCTCGAGCGTCGGGGCCTCGCATATCGCGCCGACGGCGCTCTTTTTGTTTTGCGGAATGGAAGAAGTGTCGGCTTCGAGGTCGCCGCACGCGAACTGTACGAGGCGCATGAGCATCTCTTGAAAGCGAGGGTCGGGATAATTGTTCCAGTCGTGGCCGAGCGCGCTGTACGCCACTCTTCCGCCGCCCTCTTTTTTGATCCAGACTATGCCGATATCCTTGTCGTCTCGAATCTTCGGCGGGTTGAGGCGCTGGCTCTCGAGCAGGAAGTAGCTCTGGTCAACGTCGAGGCTGACGAGGACGCGGCACTTGGAGCGGTCGAAAGACTTGCCCATCATGTAGACTTCGTCCTTCATCATGAAGCCGTTGGACGGCCAGATGCCTTTTGTTATCGGGGACTTTTCGTCGTCTATGCGGAACATGTACTTCGGGCACTCCACGCCTATCCAGCCGCCGTAATTCCACGGATGCCCCACGAAGTCGCCGCCGAGCATGTCGGTGTATTCCCAGCAGCGGATATTGTCGTAGTTGTAGCTGTCGGGAGCCGAGTGAAGCCCCAGCACGCCGCCGCCGTTTTTGACGTATTCGACGAGGTTTTTGCAGTACTGCTTGGACTTCTCAATGGCGGCCTTGGCCTCCTCCTTCGGCATTTTGTCGATTTCCATGTTGGAGGGGCCGAAGCACGCCGCGGTGGGGTTGTTTAGAATCACCGCGTCGTACTTTTTGAGGTTTTCGGGCGTGAACTCGTTTATGTCGTCGCTTACCACGGTCTCCCAGCCGCCGAGCTTTTCGCCCATGTGCTTAAAGACCTCCTTGGCGGCGACTATGCCGCCGTAGTGCCTGAATCCCGACGTGCGCGAAAATATCAGAATTTTGCGCGGCTTCTTGGGAGCCGCCGCGAGCTTTGAGGGCGCGCCGTTGTGGAGGGCTGAAATCCTGTTTTGATCGAACACCGGATCGGGAGAGTATTTCATCTTTACCTGCGCGTCCGCAGAAAGAGATGCCAAAGCGGCGGCCGCCGCCGCAAAAGATAGAGTCAAAAACTTTTTCATCTGAAAAATCCTCCGGAATGCGTTAGAATACCTTGGACCATTCGCCGCGGTTTTCGCGCCACATCAGGGCGACGGCCTCCGGGTCGTTTACGAAAGTCGACTTTTTCCAGTCCCATTCGAGCGTGCGCCCGAGCCTGTGGGCGATTGTCCCCATTATGCACATGTTCGACGACGAAACGCCGGTCTCCACGGGGCAGAGCGTCGGCCTGCCGGTGAGAATGCCCTCTATGAAATTGCGCTGGTGGCCGCCGAAGCCGTTGGTGTACGCGGCCTCCGCCCCCGCGGGCAGCTTGACGTTCATCAGCGACGGCGAGCTCGCCCAGAAGAACCCGCCGCGGCTCGCGCAGGCGGTGCCCTCGCTGCCGATGAAAGTCACCATCGGGCTCAAATTGGACGCCCCGAGCTTTTTCAGGTGCTCGGACGGCGAGCCGTAGAACACGCGGATTCCGTTTTCGTACTCGTAGAAGAGGCTGCGCTTGTCGTGCACGTTGCCGGGGTTTTGGGCGGTGTACGGGCGGATGTATTTCGGGCCCTTGCCGTCCATATTCAGCCCCCATTGGGCTATGTCGAAATGGTGGGCGCCCCAGTCGCCCTGCATTCCGTTGCCGTAGTCGTAGTGCCATCTCCACTCGCCCCAAGCGTAGCCGAATATGCCGCCCTTCGCATTGGGCGCCAGAAGGGGATGGAGGAGGTGCCTTGTGTACGGGCGCATGGGCGCGGGGCCGACCCACATCTCCCAGTCCATCGTGGACGGAAGCTCTTCGGCGGGCCAGTTGTAGAACACGGGGAACCTCCACGGAACGTCGCAGAACACCGCCTTTATGTCGCCGAGCATTCCCGTGCGCGCGAGCTGCACGGCGTTTCTGAAAGAAGTCTCGCTGCGCTGCTGCGAGCCCGTCTGGAACACGACGCCCGCCGCCTTTACCGCCTTGACGATCTGCTCGCCTTCCTGAATCGTGAAAGTGAGGGGCTTTTCGCAGTACACATGCTTGCCCGCGCGCGCGGCGAGAATCGACATTATGGCGTGCCAGTGGTCGGGGGTCACGATGGAGACCGCGTCAACCGAGGGGTCGGCGAGCATCTGGCGGAAGTCGCGGAAAGCCTTGACCTCCACGGAATGCCCCCTGTTTTTGTAGTCGCTTTCTATCCTCTGCTTCGCGTAGTCGGTGCGGGCGGTGTCAACGTCGCAGACGGCGGTTATGCGGCATTCGTCTATGCCGAGATAGCTGCCGAAGTGCCCCCCCACCTGCTTTCCTATGCCGATTATGCCCACGTTCACCTTTTCGTTGGGCGAGCCGTTGGCGAAGAGGTCTTTTGCGACGAAAAACGGCGCGGCGGCCGCCGCCGCAAAAGTCGTCCTCTTTATAAAGCTTCTCCTGTCCATTTTCGAGTCTTTCATAAGCGCTATATTAAAAATTGCCCTCCGCCGCAAAACGCGGCAACCCAATCCGCCGCGCCGCAAACGCGGGGCTTTCAAATGAAAATTTCTCAAAATTCCGCCGACAGTCAAGCAATTTTAAGGATATTGGCGACGCGCGGTTGCGCAAAAAAAACGCGCCCATCGGCGCGTTTGGAATCCTCTGAAAAAGGCGCGAAATCTCCGCGCTGGCCTGATGGGGACAATCCCGCCGAAATCGCGCGCTATCTCCGCCGCCCGCCCTTGCGCGGGCGCTTTCCGGAGGGTTTTCCGCCGCGCCCCGATTTTCCGCGCGCCGCTTTCGGCTCTCCGGAGCGGGAAACTCTCCCAATCTTAAAGCCGGACGCCGGCGGTTCGCCCCTGGCTGGCTCGGGCTGGGCGCAGTCGGCCATGTGGAAGTCTATCTGCCTCTTGAACCTGTCCACGCTCTCCACGTCCACGAAAACCCTGTCGCCCGCGCGGAAAGTCGAACCCGTGCGGCGGCCCCGCAGCTCCGTCCCGTCGTCGGACAGGCGGTATATGTCGTCGCGGAAAGTGCGCAGGTGGACAAACCCGTATGCCTGCGACTGCGTGAGCTCCACGAAAAACCCGTGGTTGGAGAGCGAAGTCACGATCGCCTCGAACGCGTTGCCCTTGCCTATCCTGCGCTCGAAGAACTCCATGAGCTTTATCTTGCGCGACTCCCTTTCCGCCTCCGCGCTCGCCGCCTCCGAGCGGGTGATGTTTTCGGCGACGATTTCGAGTTCGGCTTTCGAGCGCGCGGGCGGCGCGTATCTGGGCGCGGTCGGCAGGTTTTTCTCCCTGAGCATGCGGTCGAAACACCTGTGGACGGTGAGGTCGGCATAGCGGCGTATGGGGGATGTAAAGTGCGCGTAAAAGCGCATGAAAAGGCCGTAGTGCCCGTCGGGGCTTGCGCGGTACTCGGCGCGCTTGAGGCTGCGCAGGAACATCGTCTTTAAAATGTACGACTGCGGATGGGCGGCGATTTGCGCCAGCAGCTTCACGACCTCCCTGCGGCTCGTCAAATCTCCGCATGATATGCCGAATGGCTCCAGCTCTTCGCGCAACTCGGAGAGCTTGTCGGGGTCGGGCTCGTCGTGCACGCGCGAAATGTGCGGAATCTTTGCCTCAAACAGCGCCTTCGAGACCTCCTGGTTTGCTGCGAGCATGAACTCCTCTATGAGCTGGTGGCTCTCGTTGTACTCTATTTTTTCGATTCTGTCGGCGTATCCGTCCCTGTCGCAGAAGATCTTGAACTCGGGCATTTCGAGGTCGAGGCTGCCCGCCTTCATGCGCCGCTTTCGCATTTGCGAGGCTATTTTCCACAGCCCGCGGACCGTGTCGCGCAATTCGGCAAGCTCCGCGCGGGAAAGCTCCGAGAGCGCCTTGCCCGAAAACGCGGTCTCGTAGTTTTCGGGCGGCTTGACGGAGGCGATTTCGCCGAGGTCATCTATGGTTATCAGCGCGTGGGCCTGCTCGTACGAAAGCCGCTTGGAGCTGCGTATGACGGAATTTGCGAAGCGTGTCGAAACTATGTTCGCCGACGAATCGAAGGAAAGGTAAACGCTCTTGACGAGCCTGTCCTCGTCCTCAACAAGGCTGCATATGCCGTTTGAGAGCCTGAACGGCAGCATGGGCAGGACGGTGCCGACAAGATACGTCGAGTTTCCCCTGCGCGCGGCCTCGCGGTCGAGCGCGCTCCCGGGCCTGACGTACCTCGACACGTCGGCGATGTGGACGCCGACCTCCGTGAGGCCGCCGGGCAGGGCGCGCACGGAAATCGCGTCGTCGAAATCCTTGGCGTCCTCGGGGTCTATGGTTATCGTCATTATGCCGCGCGCGTCGAACCTCCCCGAAATGTCGCGCGCTCCGACGGACCCGGGGACGCCCTCCGCCTCGCGCTCGACCGCCTCGGGGAAAGTTTCGGAGAGGTTGTATTTTGCGAGTATCGCGCGGTATTCCGCCATCGGGGTATGGCTTTCGCCGAGGTTTTCGACTATTTCGCCCGTTGGGTTCATGTGCTTCTGCGCCCACTCGTTGAGCTTGGCGACAACCTTGTCGTTCTCTTTCGGCGCGGGCGTGACGGCGGATTTTGAGGGGTCGGCGACTATCACGTCGTAGAAGAACCTGGGGTCGTCGGGCACGACGTGCCAGAAGCCGTAGGAGCGGCGCAGGGTGCCGACAACCTTGTCGTTTGCGCGCTCGAGAATCCGTATGACTTTCGCGCGGCGGCGGCCTGAGCGCGGAGAATCCCAATCCCTGCGCCCTCCCTTGCCCCTGCGCGGCTTGAAGGAATCCGGCAGCATCCGCGCAAGCACCTTGTCGCCGTTGAGCGCCACCCCCGTGTCCTCGGGGCGGATTTCTATGGAGCCTTCGGAACCGGGGACGTCGAGAAACGCTCCCCCGCCCTGCCTGAACGCCACGACGCCCGCAACCAGATTGAGGTCGTCCGGAACCCCGTAGCGGTCGCCCTTAACCTTTGCCGCGCGCCCGTCGGCGAGCAGCGAATCCATCGCCTTGCGCAGCTTCGGCGCGGACTTGCGCGGAAGCCCGAGCGCCGCCGCGATCTGCGGAAGGGTTAACGGAGTGTAGCTCGGGGCGCGCATGAGCCCCAGCAGGTCTTTTTGTATGTCGCTTTTCATCTGGATAAATTGAATATTTCGACGGGGGCGATGACGGCCAGCGCCAAGAGCCCGAGGGCGACCTCGAGCCGCGCGAGCCTCGCCCCCCTCGCCCGGCCGAGCGCGCACATCGCAAACAGCGCGCACTGGGCGCAGAAGAGAACCGCCGCCGCCCCGAACTTCACGTGCGCCGCAAGGCTCGAAGCCGTTTCGGGCGGAATGACAGAGGCCGCGTAAAAGCCGAGGCCGCCGGAAATCAGCATAGCGAAAACCGATCCGCCCACGCACATCGCCCCGAGGCGCTCGAGCGTCTCGAGCGGCGGGGAGAGCCGCGCGGGGAACCCTCCGGATTTTTCCCGCAAACGCCGCCTCTGGAAAATGTAGAGCAGCCCGAAACACGCGGAAGCCGCCACAAACGCGTAGGAGGCGAGCGCGAGCATGGCGTGCAACCCCGCCACCGACGCCGACGCCGGAACGCCCGCGCCTCCGGGAGATCTCAAAAACGCGGGGCATCCGAGCGGCAGGAGCGTCAGCAAGCACGCCGGAAGCATTGAAAACACGCCCGTAAAGCGCAGTTTGAACGCCGCCGCAACCCCCGCTTGAATCAGCGCGAAAAACCACACCGCAACTTCAAGCAGCTCATAGGGGGTTCCAGTTGGGAACCTCCCGTAGCGCGCGCCGAGCCACGCCAGCGCCGCCGCCTGCACCAAAAGGCCGGCGGCCGCCGCCCCGAGGGATTTTCCGCCCCCGGACTTTCCCGCGCCGAAAAATGCGGAAAGCCCGTAGAGCGCGCCCGAAACGAATATCAACGCCGCAAAAATCATTTCATCCTTTCGAAAATTCCGGCCAGCGCGGCCGCGTGCTCCGGAGAGTCGTTGAGACACGGAACGTAATTGAAAACCCTGCCCCCGCGCGAGAGAAATTCGCCCTTCAAGCCTTCCGCGATTTCAACGAGGGTCTCGGTGCAGTCGCATGCGAAGCCCGGGCAGACGACGTTCACGCCGTCAACGCCCGAGGCGGAAAACCTGCCAATCTCGGCGGACGCCGACGGCCCGAGCCATTTCAAAGGCCCGCCCATTTGCGACTGCCACACTACGGAGACGTCGGCCAGCCCCGCGGCGGACGCGAGCAGCCCGGCGGTCTTCCGGCACTGCGCGGAGTAGCCCGTCTTGCCGTCCTGCGAAACGGGCACGGAGTGGAACGACGCGAGCGTCGGAAGCGAGCGGTCGCCGAACCTTCCAAACAGCGCAGCAAGGGCCGATATGTACGCGCCGTCGTCGAAATAATTTTCGCGGAACCTGAAAACCTCGCCCTCCCTCCTGTGGGCGAAAACCTCCCTCTTCACGCTGAAAGTCGTGGAGGACGCCGACTGCGGGAACATCGGCAGAAAGCGGAAATCGCGCGCGCCCGAATCCCTCGCGGCGCGTATCGCCTCCGCTACCGGAAACGCCCCGTACCGGTGGGCAGCAAAAGTCTCCGTCCCCGTCATCGCGGCGATTTTCCGCGCGAGGCCCGCGCAGGCCTCGACGAGCCTCGGGACTCCGCCGCGCGAAATTTTTTTCAGATTGGCGAGGTACGCCTCCGCCCTTTTGGAGGCTATGACCCGCGCGAGCGGATAGCGGACGAAGAACGGCGCCGGAACGACGTCTGGATCCGACAGGAATTCGCGCAGAAAAGTTTTGCAAGCCGCGGCGGAAAGCTCCGCGGGCGATCCGGTATTTACGAGTATAAACGCCTTTTTCACCTGTTCTTTGCGGCGAGCGCGTCCGCCGCCCTGAGCGCGTTTTCCACGCAAGAGCCAACCCCCACCCCGCCGCGATAGGAGCCAATGAGCGCGAGCGAGCTGAACGCCGCCTCCGCCGCGTCCGCGGCCTCCATTATCCCGCCGTAGCCGAGATTGTACTGCGGAATGGCGTGCTTCCAGAAAAACATCTTTTCAAAAACGGGCTCTCCCGAGACGCCCAGAAGCCTCTTCAAGTCTCCGAGCACTATCTTGCGCATTTCGTCCTGCGGCAGCGGCGCGAGCTCCGGACGGCGCATTCCGCCCACATAATTCGTGAGCGTCGCAAACCCCTCCGGCGCGCGGCCCTCAAATATGCTCGAAACGAACAGCGAGCCGAGTATCGAAAAATCCTCGCGCGCGGGGACGAGCGCGCCGAAACCGTCGAGCCTGTGGGCGATGTCCGCGCGCCTGAAGCCCATTGAATAGGTTGCCACGGGCGCGTACTCGATTTTCGAGAGCGGCGCGAGCGCCGCGGAGAGCGCCCCTCCGAGCGGCAGCGACGCAATGTCGGGCGCAGGGACCGCGATTGCGAGGGCGTCGTAGGCGTCGCAGCAGTCCTCGCCGTCGGTGCCCCACGAAACTTCCCAGCGCCCGTCGGCGGTGGAGTCCACCGATATGACGCGCGCGGAGGTTTTGAGCCCGTCGCCCAAATCGCCGGCGAGCTTCTTTATGAGCGTCCCCATGCCGCCCTTGAAGGAAACCATAACCGGCCTGAATACGTCGCCCGAGGCCTTCTTTTCCTTCATCGACTTTATCGCCCCCAAAATTATCGAGCCGTACTTTTGCTCCAAATTCCAGAACGGGGCGAAGGCGTACTTTATCGAAAGCCTCTTGGGATCCCCGCCGTAGACGCCCGCCATGAACGGGTTTATCGCGTAGTCGGAAACGTCCTTCCCGAGCCTGCGCTCGGCGAACTCCTCCACGCTCGGCTCCGATTCCGGATCTGAACGCCCCACAAACGGCTCCATTAGCAGCCTTAGCTTGCCGAAAAGGGAAAACAGGCGCGTGAACAGCAATGAAAACGGCCCGCTCGGGACGGGGCGCGGCTTGCCGCCGCGGACGAAAAACCTCTTCTTTGCGGCGGGCTTGGAGCGTTCCACCTCCGCGCCGAGCCCTATTTCCTCAAAAAATTCCAAAAGCCTCGGGCCGGTGACCATTACGGAGTTCGTTCCGCTCTCCGCGCGGAACCCGCCGGATTCAAACGTGCGTATTACGCCGCCCGGGGCGTCGCGCCTTTCGAGAACGGTGACTTCAAAACCTTTTTTTTTAAGCTCCCATGCGGCGGAAAGGCCGCTCACGCCCGCGCCTATTACAATCGCCTTTTTATTTTCCATCCGCGCCATCAAATCCGAACCGGCCCGATTTTGCAAGCCTCTAATTCATGACGCCGCCGGAGCCTGCGAAGGCGGCGCGCGCCGCGCCGGAATCCGCAAAACGGTTGTCGAAACTGCCGGCTAAACGGAACGAGAAAAGCGGCGCGCCGCAAAAACAAAAAAATCTTCCGGCGGACGAGCTCCAGTAAAAATATTTATTTTATGATAATTTAATTTGACATTTGCAAAATTCTTTCTAAATATAGCCAACATTATGGGAAGGGGACATAAAATTTCATTAATAATTATATCATGCGTTGCATTTGCGTGCGCCTTGTTCGGCGGGGGAATAAATTTTATGGAGGAGAAAAATTTCTTCGGCAAGGCGTCGCACACATCGGACGCTTATTAGGCAAGCTTTGTGTTAGGAACTGCAAATTTTTCACCGGAATTGCGGCTGCCGGTTCAGATATTCTACGATTCTTCCGTAAAGGAAGAGGGTCTTGCGGGGCTGGGCTGGAAAATTCCCCAGCTGGAAAGTTCCGCGATTCCGACTAAGGGCGGCGCCATTTGGACTGCTCCGTGGGGGGAGAAAATATTTTTCTATTCGCGCAAAAACGCATCCAGGGACGTTCTGGATCTGTTTAACGAAAAAGAACGCGAAAACGCCTACTTTTCGCCATATGCGGATTGGACTGCAAACGGGCGCGCCGACAGCGGCTCATGGACAATCTACGGGCGCAAGGATATGCGCGGGTGGAAATTCGTCTATGTCGACGCGAAACTTCGGAAGATAGAAGCTCCGTCGGGGCAACATATAGACTTCGCATACGCGGACGGCAAATTGGTTTCCGTCGGGCAGCGCGGCAGGGCGTTTATCGCATTAAAATACAATGAGGACAAATCGCTTTCGGAAATCCTGATAAACGGCGTATCCAACAAATTTGTTTTCATAGACGGTAAAGCGCAAATATTGCCGGAGACGCTTGCAGGCAAGGAAGAATACATAGAGTCCAAGTTTTTAAGCAAAGTGGGCCAAGATGGCTTAAACCCATTAGAATTTTCATACGACAGCGCAGGCTATCTTACACAAATAAAGCGGGGCAACTATGTGGACAACATATCAGTGGAGCATGAGAATCTTGCGCAGCGCAAAGACTATTTAAAGAAAGTGGCGGCGGCAAAGAAAGCAAAAAAGAGTGTTGCCAATATAGCGAAAGAAGCGGTCGCCGGCAGGATACTCAAAGATTCAACTTACAATTATTCATATCCGTCAAATAAGTTCTGTAATGTTGTGCTTACGAATAAACGCGGGGATGTTGCCGAATACGAATTTGACTCCCAGCGCGGCATAGCAAAATACACGGATTTTTCAGGCAAGAAGACGACGACATATTATTTCATGCGCTACGACGTTGCCTACAACGGCAAAGTGCGCCAAATAGTAGACGGGCGCAAGCGGGTGCTTGCGAGCTACCGCTACGACAAGGATACCGGAAAAATCACAAGGTACCGCGACAAGGCAAAAAACGACATAAATTTTAAATACGACAGCCGCGGCAACCTCGTGTTAATCAGCAAGCGCGGCGCCGATGAGAGCACCGCTCGGCCTGTGCGCAGTTTCTCGTACAACAAGGGCAATCTAAAGCCGGTAAAGGTTGTTGACCTGGACGAAACAGGCGAAGCCGTAAGAACAACTTCAATACAGTACGACAGCGAATTCCGCCCCGTATACATAGACGACGGAAGAAATACCCTGAAAATATCGTACAATTTTTACGGTTATCCATCAAAGACGGTGGATAGCTTTGGTACGGAAACAATTTATACATACGACATATACAACCGCCAAATTTCAAGGGAGCGCAACGGGATTGTTGCTTATGCCGAATACGACAAACTCGGGTTCCCGTATAAAAGCTATTCTAAATTTGAGGGAGAAACGCTTTCCTCCATTGACGTTTCCTACGACCAAAACGGATCTATTGTATCCTATATGGATCAAGACGGTCTTGAAAAAAGGTATGAGCGCGATGAACTTGGGCGTATAACAAAACAAATATTCCCCGATTCAACAGAGGTTGGATACGAATACGATGCAGTCGGAAAGCTTAGCAAGGTCATAGACCAGAATGGCCATGAAATAAAGTTTGTTTGGAACAAATACGGTTTGGATTATAGAAAAACCGCAGTTGGTCAAATAACACAAAATGTTTACGACCAATACGGCAGGCTAAGCCAAGTCGATTCCAAGTTTGAAAACGGCTCCGTAGACCGTTCCTTCTGCTACCGATATGACGATATGGACAGGCTCTCCTCAATATCTTACGGAGCTTCCGAAAATGAAAAGTTGAAGTACGATACTTGGGGCAAACTCATAGAAAGATCAAAGAACGGCTTGGTCTCCAAGTTTAAATACGACCATTTTGGAAGGCTTGTAGAAAAGTTTGAGGGAGGAACCCTCACAAAATACACCTACGACAATTTCGGCAAGCGCCTTAGCCGCATAACAACTAAGGGCGGCGAGATTCTCGACGAATACAACACCTACGACAAGTTTGGGAGGCTGGTAAAAACCCAGTCCAACGGCAAAATTGTAGAATATATTTACAACAAGAAAAACCAGCTTGCAGAACAAATTATAGACGGGAATAAAATCGTCTTTGAATATACAAAGCTTGGACAGCTTGCTGGAAAAACTTTGTTTGATAAAGACGGAAAACCTCTTTCCGAACTGAAATACTTTTACTCCCCAAGCGGCAAAATAATCTCCCGCCTTGCCAACGGCAAATTGCAGGAATATAAATACGACGCCAGAAGCCAGCTTATAGCAGTGATAGATGCCGAAAGCCGCCTGCCCGTCGAAAGCTACGCCTACGACCCGAGCGGCAACATTCTCCAAAAGACAGTAAGGGGCGAGACTACCACCTACACCTACGATGCCGCCAACCAGCTGATAAGCAGCACAAATCCGGAAGGCGATATTACAAGCTACGCATATGACGCCGCCGGCCGGCTTGTAAAAGAAGGAGAAAAGACCTACGAATACGGCTGGCTGGACAAAGTGATGCGAGTTAGTAAAGACGGCAAAGAGCTTGCGCGTTTTGAATACCACAACAACAACCAGCTTGCGAAAGCCATACGCGAAAACGGCATCGAAACCTTCGAATGGGACGGCTTGGCGCTTATTGAAAGAAACGGCACAAAATATATAAACGAACCCCACGCCGGCGGTGGAAACCCCGTATTGGCGATAGGCGGCGAAACTACCGAAGCGATATTTACTGACATGCTTGGGACAAGCTTAGGTAAGATAGAAGAGAATAGATATTCCGCCATTGCCAAGACTAGCTTCGGAGCCGATACTTCCGACAACTCATCGTTCTTCCCAGGCAAGCCCTATGTTGAAGACTTAGGCTATGCGTTCCTTTTGCGCAACTACCGCGCAGACATGGGCAAATGGCTTTCTCAAGATCTTATAGATTATCCCGATGGTTGGAATAATTTTGCCTATTGTAACAATCAACCAACATGTACGATTGATTTGTATGGTGCATATGACTTGGCAAACAGCGCATATGTCAGCATTAAACTACAAAATGGTACAGTAAAAGAAGGATATGTATCGAGCAGTCAAGACGTAACTAATATATTAAATAATGCGAGTAGTTCAAATAAAATAACAGATTTTACTTATACAGGACATGGTGCCCCAGATGGGGCGGGACTTATTGTAAATTCTCAATCAGCATATTATATAACAGCTCGTGATTTTGGAAAGCTCTCTTCAAATTTTGCCGAAGGTGTAAATATAACACTAAATGCATGTTACCAAGGCAATTATTTGAGTGAATATCTTTCAGGAGTAGACGTATCTGCAAATATTACTGGATTCACAGGAGAATTGGTACCAATAGGTCCTCTTTCTTGGGAAATAGTATTTAGAGACCCTAGAAAATTTTTTAAGGGAACCTGGAAAACTTTATCGGAATAATATGAAAAAAATTCTTAACATTGTTATTTTATGTATAGGAATAATAATCCTATTATTTATTTTCTTGCCCCCATATAGGGCGACTAGAACGGAGGAAACCGTAAATGTAGCGGCATTTAATATAATAACTAAGTGGCAAGACAAACTAAGAGATGATGGCCCTTTTGAACTTTCTACTTTTTCGTCGCTCTTTACTCCAAAAGATGTATTAAGTGAAGTAAATTTATATGAAGAAAAAATGAGAAATTTTTATAATATATCACCTGAATCTAATATTTCAGCTGTCGGTGAGCTCATGAAAATTCAAAAGAAAAATTTTATTTTGGATGTAAATATAGACAACTTTTTCCCCATAACAAAATTTACCGACAAAAAGCGGTATTGGCATTGGTTATACGGTGTTTTTATACCTATAAACCAAGATAATCCGCCCAAATATGCATTCATTCGCTTAGGATATGATTGTAGAATTAATATAATGGAGTCTTTTATTGGAGAAGATTCTTTTATTTCCCTCCTAGATATTGACGGTAATACTGGAGAAATTTTAAATAAAACAGTAGAGCATGTTTTTATTGAGAGAATGAAATCAAAAAAGTAATTTATTAGTTTATGAAAAGACTCAATATATTAATAATTTTTGTAAGGACTTAGAATCAAAGAAATGTTTTCTCATAATATATTGAGAGGCTATATTTACAGATATACTCGGAACCAGTATGGGCAGAGTTAGCGAGAATGGAAAATGGCTATCACAAGACCTCATCGGCTACCCCGACGGCTGGAATAACTTTGCCTATTGTTGTAATTCAGTAGTGGCAGATTTTGATATCTATGGAGCAGCTGGAATCAACTATATTACAAATCCAACTGTTAGCGGTATACAGAGTGATTCTGCGATATACTCCGGAGGTAATGTATTAGTTAAGGATAATACAGGATTTTATGTTATAGCTCACGGGGATAAAAATGGGATTTCAAATACCCCAACCAGTGGCTATATAGATTTCAATAAAATAGTAAATGATATAAAAAATGCACCGGGGTATAACGATTACGATACAATTGATCTAATGCCTGTAATACTGGAGAAGGGGATAATTCTTTTGCAAAAAAGTTGGCTGAGGCATTAGATAAAAAGGTGAAAGCTCCGACAGGAGAAATTGTTGTACATAGTAATGGGCTATATATCTTAAAGAATGGGAGTTATGTGACCTATGAATAAAGTAGTAGTATTTATTATATTTTTAGCAATATCTATAGTAAATGCAAATGCAATAGACATCATAACAGCATTGAAAATATATCGTAATTCATGTTTCAATCTAAATTCAAATGAAAAGATAAAGTACGAGAAATTAGCTTTAGCGGGGGATCCTATTGCTGCATATAAATTGGGGCGCTATTATCTCTATTGTGAAAATACAGAATATAACGAAAAAATAGCGGCAGTATATTATTATATTTCGCGTTGCTTCGAGCATCTAGGTGGGAATATAGAATTAGACGGAATTCTTTTAAGAAGATATAATTTATCCTTTTATGAACATACACAGCATGATATTTTTGGAATGTTTACTCAAACAGAAATAGACGAATTAAAATCAAAGAATGACCTATTATCTAATTTTATACTATATCATTACTATTTAAACCAAAAAAATGAATCGAAAGCGATGGAATATAAGTCGATGTTATATGATAAAATACCATTACGCTTATTGTTGCCATTCGAGACTATAGATAAAAAATATTCGATAGGCGTACCTTTGTCAAAACCGCATATAGAAGAAGATGAACTAATAGTATATAAAAGACTTGGCTTGGCGGGAGATGGGTATAAGTCTTCAATATTAATAATGCCATATTACAGATTTGACAAAAACGATGATAAGAAAATGCAATATTTGAGAAATATATGGGCATATATTTCTTCCCAGTTAGGATATAAAGAATGTGAAAAGGTATTAGAATTTTATTGGAAAGATTCGATAGCCAATTTATTTAAAGAAATAGTTAAGTCCGGCCTAATAGGTGAAGATGAATTTGAATATGATTACATAATGTATAATTATTATAAATTCAAAAAAGACGAGATCAATAAAAAGAAACATATGGATAGACTAATAAAAAAAGATGTTGATAGAAGATTAATATTATAAAGATGGATAAATATCAATATGACGACAAGGACAGGTTTCCCAATATTGCCTATGGGATATGCGGTGCTTCCGGCCGGCTTGTAAAAGAAGGGGAAAAAACCTACGAATACGGCTGGTTGGACAAGGTAATGCGAGTTGCCGAAGACGGCAAAGAGCTTGCGCGCTTTGAATACCACAACAACAACCAGCTTGCGAAAGCCATACGCGAAAACAGCGTGGGAACCTTCGAGTGGGACGGTTTGGCGCTCATTGAAAGAAACGGCACAAAATACATTAACGAGCCGCACCCCGGCGGTGGAAACCCCATTCTGGCGACAACTCCCGCGTCGAATGCGAACTCCCTAACTTCGCCATCCCAATCCCAAACAATCTTTACCGATATGCTCGGTACAAGTTTGGGAACTGTGAAAAATAATGCCTATTCGGAAATTGAAAAAACCGCATTCGGAAATTTATTTTCGGAATCCGCCCAACCAGCGAAATCCCTTTCAAGCGCCAATACTTTCTTTACAGGCAAGCCCTACATCCAAGAATTGGGCTATGCTTTCCTTTTCCGCAACTACCGCCCCGACATGGGCAAATGGCAAATACAAGATCCCATAAATATCATATATAAAAGACATGAAATAACTTTAAACCATCTGGACGAACATATAGCAACTATTGGCTACCCTAATGGGTGGAATAATCTATCTTACTGTAATAATTATGTAACTGTAGAATTTGATATATATGGGCTTATATGCCCTATATGCGGTTCAAATACTCCAACTCTATTCAATGAAGATTCATTTTATGCTTTTGGGAGAGAAGGAACAATTGTTTCTCCAACAAATCCGATAGTTCAATATATAGAAGATAATCTTCCTTATGCACACTATTTTGCAGTTGTCCACGATTCATGGGTCGGTACTCTTACAAATATGGGAATTAATGATTGGATTGTAAATATACCTACGATGCCAATAGCAGCAATATATGCAGTAAATAAGGTGAATTACAATATGTATTTAAATACAATTGCAATAATCACAAAAAAGCTGGAATCTCCCAATCCGTTACCCTGTTGCATAAAGGAATAAAAAAATGAAAATACTAAACATTATATTGATTATCGGATTAATTATTCCTTTTGTATCTTGCTCGGACAATACATTATCGCTTATAGATAAAGATTTTAAACTTAAAAGATATAAAGTTGCAAATGACAGAATTATTAAATACATAGGTTCAAACAAATTTAAGGATAATGAAATAAAATCCGAATGGTATTTTCTATACGGATTATCTGAATTTTTTTTAAAGAATTACTCAAAGTCTGCGGAATTATTTAAAACAAGCGGGAACTATAAAGCTCTATTTTTCTTAGGCGTAGTAAATGTTAAAGACGACAGATACAAAGAAGCATACATAGCATTTACAGAATCATACAATCTACTGAAAAATAGAGGCGAAGAATATAATATATATTACGAATATCTCGATGATATACTATTATACAATAGACTATTGTCATCGTTTTCAATTAAAAATTCAATAAATACAAATCAAATTATAGAAATTATATTAAAGAAGTCTGACAATATGAATCTCATATGTTGGGCTAAACTTATAGACTCTATAATAAATAATCGATCTATGCCAATTCAGAATGTGGGAAATTTTTTAAATTACAAAAAGAAATATAAAATCGCTATATTCAGAAAAGATTGCATTCCATTTTGTTTTGAGATACCGTCATATAAAGATCTTATAAAAGTCAATAATTCCCCATCTTATGAATTGATTATAAATTTCTGGAAGCAAGAATTGTTTACAAGGCTGGGAACATGGAAAAAATAAAGCATTGCCCATATAATTTCAAATTCCTGTTGTTCTGAAAACTATATGCGAAAATGGTATGTAATTTTCGAGAGGAATGGGACGGTTTGGCTCTAATAGAACGCAACGGCGTAAAATACATAAACGTACCCCACGCCGGCGGCGGAAACCCCATTCTGGCGACAACTCCCGCGTCGAATGCGAACTCCCTAACTTCGCCATCCCAATCCCGAACAATCTTTACCGATATGCTCGGTACAAGCATAGGTTATGTAAAAGATGGCAAGTATTCAGATATAACGAAAACAAGCTTTGGTGCCGATACTTCCGATAAGTCGTCGTTCTTTACAGGCAAACCCTACGTTGACGGACTAGGTTATGCGTTCCTTTTCCGCAACTACCGCGCGGATATGGGCAAATGGCTATCACAAGACATAATCGGCTACCTCGACGGATGGAATAATTTCGCCTATTCAGGAAACAATATACTGGCGGCAATAGATTTATACGGAGCTTGGACCATTCCAGGTGTGTTAGTTGGCGTACTAGGCGATGAGCAGGGACAAATAATATTGGATCATTGGTTGGAAGGTTCCGGATCTCCCATGATTATTCCAGAAACAGATTCATCTTGGTCTTCTTATATGAAAGCAAATAATCTACTTCGTTATCGAATTTCGGAAGAACTTCAAAAAGACGTTTTTAATCGTACAACTTCTGGGAATTTAAATGAAAACATCCATGTGGAGATTCAAAATGGATATACAACAGGCTATGAATATTTACACGGAAGTAACGGCGGTCTAGACATTAACGGTACAGTAGAAGTACGCTCTACATCTATATCAAATGGATCATTGCGTAAGATAGAACTAATTTACGATATAAAATTTACATGGAATGATATAATCGACCCCAATGAACAATATGAAAAAGATAGACTCCTCAGTTTGGGCGCGGAATGGTTTTATAATCCTAAAGATTATATCATAAAAATATCATGGAATGACGAATATAAATTTTCAAGATTTATACCGGTAGAGTGAAATAAAAACCGCCAGAATAATTCTCGCCATGCTTTTTGCCATGGGGGTTGTCGCTACGCTATTTTCAAAGATTGAAAATAGCGGCAAGTTTGCGCCTGCGAAAATTCCCGACAAAATTTATTTTGAAGAGCACGACGGCGGAATTTTGATAATATACGTAAAGGACGGCGGCAAAACTTATAGAATAGACACGCGCTCATCTGTGTATAGCAAATACAAAATCCGGCAGGTGTCAAAGGACTTTCTGTTCCTCGATTCATCGGACATCGGCAAATATATGATAACGGACGCCGTGTCAAAAAACTGGGATATCTTCCACGCGAGGGACGGAAAAATAGGCGGCATAAACGCATATGTCATATATGCGGAAAAATCCGCAAAGGATCCCTCGGAACGAAAGCCCAACACCGTATTCATACTCTTTGAAAGCGGCGGCGCCGTAAAAAAATACGAGGCGAAAGGATATTTTCACCCCCATGAGCCGTGCTGCGAAATCGACGGGAAGATCCTCACCGTGCGCACGGGCATGGGCGACATCGCATTCGATTTGGGGAACGGCTTTGAAAGCATAACCAAAACCGCCAAGCCGAAATGACGCGCGGAGGAAAGCGAAATGTTCATCTTGTCCATAATAAACGCGGCAATAATATTGTTGGTCAATTCGCTTAGGATTGAAGACGCCATAGCCGCCTTCCATTCATCCGACTTTGAAGCCGTCTTCTGGATATCAGTTTTTCTGGCGGCCGTCGACGCCCTCGCGATTCTGATCATACTGGACAGGCCGTATTCAAAATATTTGTACCCGATAGAACTGCTTCTCTATTTTTCATATCTGCATTTTTCGGGAATCCAATTTCAAAGGTACGACGCGCATTTTAACGAATGGTTTGAAGCGGCAAAATCCGATGCCGCTCCCGTCGCCCTTCCCTCCTCGGGAGAAAACCAAATAATCGGGCCGGTAAAACGGTATGCCGAATTTAAAATCCCCGGGCAGAATCTCATAATGAGGGCGGAAATCTCGGCTTATTTCAAAGGGGGCTTCGACAACCCGCGGCTCGCGGAGATAAGGGCTTCGGCAATAGGGCCGCGAAAGTTTGAAATATCGTTTCCGTTCGCATTCTTTTGCGGTTGGGGATTGGCGAATCGGGCGGGAATCGAATACGCAGACATGACGGCGCGGGCGGAGAACGTCTCGGTTTCGGAAATCGGGGACGAAAAGGAAATGAAGGTCAAATGCGTTTTGGATTATTCTTATGCGGCGTTTGCAAGCCGCTTGGGAGGCGGGACGGAAACCGCGGCAGCGCGGGAATCGGAAAGCGCGGAAATTTCCTACAAGCTCATAAGGGAGGGCGGAAAATGAAGGTTTTGGCGGGTTTAAACATATTGTTCGCATTGTCGGCCGGCTGCGCGGGAATGGAAAAAATGCAAGAGATGCGAAATTGCGGCATGTTCGATATGGAAAATTTCTGCGCGCCCGCGTTCACGGCGGCCGCGGCCGCCTTCGCGCTATGCGCGTTGGCGATACTGGCGTTTGAGAAGCCGTTTGTCAAATACCTGTACGCTCTCGAAATATTGCTATATTTTGCCATGTGCTCGATAATGGCGGCTCCCCTGGCGGCCGCGCTGGAAAACCTCCCATGACGGGCGGCGCCGCCGAAAAATCCCGACAACCCCCTCCGCCAGACGCGGAGCTCGGGGGAAAATGATGCTTGCCTATTGGCGGCAATCATATAATCGTCTTTCCCGATTATGGAAGAGATTGTTATAATAGGAAGCGGCTGCGCGGGAATGGGAGCGGCCATTTACGCGGCGCGGGCCGGAATGTCGCCGCTCGTCATAGAGGGGACGCAGCCGGGGGGGCTGCTCACCACGACCAGCGACGTCGAAAACTTCCCGGGGTTCCCCGAGGGGGTCAACGGCTTCGACCTTCTCTGGAAGATGCGCGAACAGGCGCAAAAATTCGGCGCGCGCATAGAAAACGCCGTAGTCGAAAAAGTCGACTTTTCCGGGGAAACGAAAAAAGTTTTCTGCTCCGGCGAAAAAGTTTTTGAGGCGAAAAAAATCGTGGTCGCCACGGGTTCGTCGCCCAGAATGACGGGAGCCAAGGGCGAGGCCGAAATGTACGGCGGCAAGGGCGTATCCGCCTGCGCCACGTGCGACGGCGCATTCTACCGCGGCAAGGACGTGGCGGTCGTCGGCGGCGGAGACTCCGCATGCGAAGAGGCCGTGTTCCTCACCCGCTTCTGCTCGTCGGTAAAAATAATCCACAGGCGCGGAGAGTTCCGCGCGTCAAAAATCATGGCCGACCGCGCGCTCTCCAACCCCAAAATCGAGCCCGTGTGGGACAGCGTAGTCGACGAGATCCTACCCGACGAAAACGGCCTGTGCCGCGGGGTAGCCGTCCGCAACGCAAAGACGGGGGAGAAATCGGAAATCGCGTGCAAGGCGGTGTTCGTGGCTATCGGGCACAAGCCCAACACCGACATTTTCAAAGGAATCCTCGAAATGGACGACGAGGGCTACATAGTTCCGCTATCAGGCACGCAGGTCAAGACGAACGTCGAAAACGTGTTTGTCGCCGGAGACTGCGCCGACAAGACCTTCCGCCAGGCGATTACGGCGTCGGCGATGGGCTGCATGGCGGCGATACTCGCGAGCTCCTAACCCCGCGCCGCCGATGATAAAAATTTCGACAAAGATAAGGGATGCCCTCTCCGACCCGCTCGAAGACCATTTTTGCGAATTTGTGCGCTCGAACTGGGGCATAGAGAAAATCGACGACAAATCCCCGACGACGCTATTCGGCTACTTCGACTCTCCCGAGGACGCCGCCGCCGAATACGCCGAGCTGCGGAAAGCCTTTCCCGCGCTGCCCGAGAAATACGGCGTCGAGGGCGTAAACGACGCCGACTGGCAAAACGAATACAAAAAGTATTTGAAGCCGTGGAGCTGCGGGCCTCTCCACTGGGTTCCCGTGTGGATGAGGGGCGAATACGCCGTCCCCGCGGGGGCGAAAGCCCTCTATTTCGACGCCGGAATGGCCTTCGGAACGGGCGACCACCCGACCACCCGCCTGTGCGCGATGGAGCTGATAGACGCCCTCGCGGAAAATCCCGCAAAAAAGTCGGTTATCGACGCTGGCTGCGGCTCGGGGATTCTGGCTATCAGCGCGCGCATGCTCGGGGCGGGAAAAGTATTCGGATTCGACCGCGACCCCGAGGCGGTGCGCGTGAGCCTTGAAAACGCCGAGTTCAATTCCATACCGAAGGGCGAAATCGAATTCGCCCACTCGGGGATCGAAGGCGCGCTCGCGGGAAGAAAGGCGGACATAGTGCTCGCAAACATAATTTCCGACGTGCTCTGCATCTACGCCGACAACCTCGCGGCGGCGGTCAAAACCGGCGGGAAGCTCGTGCTGAGCGGCATACTCGCCGCCGAAAACGGGGAGGTCAAAGAGTGCTTCCTCGAACGGTGCCCGCGCGCGAAATCGGCGAGGGCCGCCGTCATGGGCGACTGGTCAAGCCTCGTCATCGAAATGGGGGAATGAAGTGAGGTTAAAGCTTTCGGAAGTAAAAAATTTCAGGGAGCAGGACGGCAGGCGCGCGTTCGAGGCTGTCGCGCTGCTGCGCTCGCGCTCCGTCAAGACGGCGAAAAACAGCGCGGAATTTCTGGCGCTCGAATTCGGGGACAACTCGGCGGCTATCCCCGCGATGTGCTTCGAGGGCGCCCCGTCGTTCGCCATCCTGAAAGACGCGCCCTTGGGAACGGCGTTTGAAATCGCCGCGACCGCCGACTTCTTCAACGGCAGGCTCAGCCCGAAAATAGACTCCGCCAGAATCCTTTCGGAGGCCGAGTCGCGCGAGGCTCTGCCGTCGCTCGTGCCGGTCTCAAAGCTCGACCCCGCGGCGATGAAGGCGGAGCTCGAGGGGTTTGTCGAAAAGATTTCAGACGCCGCCCTGCGCGCCACGGTTCTCTACGCGCTCGGCGAGCGCGTAGACTTCTTCACGTCGGTCGCCGCCGTCAAAATGCACCACGCGCACATGTACGGGCTGTTGGAGCACTCCCTGAAAATGGCGCGCACGGCCTCCGCGCTGCTACCGCTCTACCCGTTCGTGGACGCCGACCTCGCCCTGGCGGGCTGCATACTCCACGACATCGGCAAGACCGTGGAATACTCGCAGGGGCTCGTCGCCGACCGCACGAGAATCGGAATGTTGCAAGGGCATGTCGTGCTCGGATACCGGATAGTGCGCCGCGCGGGACTCAAAAACTCCCTCGCCCCCGACATCCTCGCGAGGCTCGAGCACATAATACTCAGCCACCAGGGGGAACCCGAATGGGGAGCAGCGGTGCGCGCCGCCACCCCCGAAGCCGTGTTCGTGTCAACAATCGACAATTTCGACGCGAAAATGGGCGCCCTTGAAGCCGCTCTCGACTCCGCCGAAGGCTCGGAATTCGTGGAAGTCCCCGCGCTCAAAGTCAAAATGCTCGCGGACGCCCCCGACTACGGGAGGGGCGAAGGCGGCGGAGATTCGGGCGGCGCCTCCGCCGGCGCGCAGCCGCGCGAAACGGGAAAGGCGGGAGAATGAAGGTAAAAATCTGCCTGGCAAGCTCAAACGCCCACAAGATAGCGGAGTTCCGCGACATGGCGCGCGACGCCGGCCTCGACTGCGAAATTTTCGGCGCAGGCGGCCTCCCGGGATTCGAGCCTCCGGAGGAGGACGGGGCGACTTTCGCCGAAAACGCCATGATAAAGGCGCGCGCCGCGCGCGCAATCGCCCCGAGAGACTGCCATATTATGGCCGACGACAGCGGGCTCTGCGTGGACGCGCTCGGCGGGGCGCCCGGGATAATGTCGGCAAGGTACACGGGCGAAAAAGGCGCCGGAGCGGACGAGGCAAACAACCGCAAGCTCCTCAAAGAGCTCGAAAACGTGCCCGACGCCGCGCGCTCGGCGCGCTTCGTCTGCTCCATAGCCCTGATATGCCCCGACGGGCGCGAGGAAATCTTCGGCGGCGAAATAGAAGGGGTCATCAACAGGGGCGCGCGCGGGAAACGCGGCTTCGGGTACGACCCGCTGTTCTTTCTGCCCGAGCGCGGAATGACAACCGCCGAGCTCGCGCCCGCCGAAAAAAACTCGATAAGCCACCGAGGAAAAGCGTTTTCCAAAGCGGCAGAATTTATAAAATCGCAACAATGAAAAAGACAATCCACATCATATTGGCATGCGCCGCGCTCGCCGCAACCGGCCTCGCGCAGAGCGTAAACGAGTCAGACTGGGGCAAAACTAAAGACGGAACGCCGGTAAAGCTCTTCACGCTCAAAAACGACAAGGGCATGGCTGTCGAGATAACCAATTACGGCGGCAGAATCGTAAAAATCGTCGTCCCCGACCGCGACGGCAAACCCGGCGACGTGGTTCTGGGCTTCGACTCGCTCGCCGGCTACGAGGGTCCGGACCATTCGTATTTCGGCGCGATAATCGGCAGATACGGCAACCGCATCGCAGACGGGGAATTTTCGATAGACGGCAAAACCTACAACCTGCCGAAAAACGACGGCGGCGTAAACCACATCCACGGCGGACCGTCGGGATTCGACGGCAGAGTCTGGGACGCAGAAGCCTCCGCAAGCCCGAAGGGGGCGGTGTTGAAGCTTAACCTCGTCTCTCCCGACGGCGACCAGGGATACCCTGGAACGCTCAAAGTTGCGGTCACCTACACGCTCGACAATTCCAACACCCTTACCGTAAACTATAAGGCGACCGCCGACAAGCCGACGGTTTGCAACCTCACCAACCACTCCTACTTCAACCTCGCGGGCGAGGGCCGCGGGAGCGTCGCCAACCACGAGGTGACAATCAACGCGGACAAATTTACGCCCGTATCGAAAAAATATCTCATACCCACGGGCGGGCTGAAAGACGTGGAGGGCACGCCCTTCGATTTCCGCAAACCCCGCCAGGTGGGCTCGCGCATAGAGGCGGACGACGCGCAGCTGCAAGGGGCGAGGGGATACGACCACAACTGGGCGCTCAACAAAGACCCAAAAAACCCGAAGGCGATGACCTTTGCAGCCCGCGTTTACGAGCCCGTCTCGGGGCGCGAAATGACGGTCTATACTACGGAGCCCGGGGTTCAATTCTACGCCGGAAATTTTCTCAAAGGCGTCAAGGGCAAGGGCGGCAAGCAATATTTCTTCCGCTACGGAATGTGCTTTGAAACCCAGCACTATCCTGATTCCCCCAACAACGAGGATTTCCCCTCCACAATCCTGCGCCCCGGCGAAACCTACGACACGACGACGGCGTTCCGATTCGGCGCATACTGACGCGCACCCGAAAAGAAAATCCCGAAGCCGCGCGGTTTCGGGATTTTTTTGCGCGTCGGGCCGCCGGCAAATTCCAAGCGGAGCGCGCGGCAAAATTCCGACCGAACGCGCGCAATATCCCGCCGAAAAATCCGCGCCGGAGAAAACCATTGCGAACGGGCGGAAAAAATGCTTAATTTTACCCGTGAAAAATCTCCTTTGCATATTCGCCGCGTGCGCCGCGGCATGCCGCATGTTCGCCGGAGGCGCGGAATCCGCCGCCGAAACCGCGCACCGCCTGCTCTGGGAAAAGTACATGAGCCCCGGCGGCCTGATACTCGACTACTCCGGAGAAATACCGACTCCGGAAGACATCGAGAACGGCGTGCCAAACTACCTTTCGTGGTGGTCGCCAATAGAGAACGGCGCAAAATTCACGGGGTTATACATCGCGGCGGCATGCCGCCGCGCCGAAGAGACGGGAAACGAATCCGACATTGCAAAGGCAAGGAAACTCGCAAAGGGCCTGATGCTGTGCGCGTCGGTTTCAGACACAAAGGGATTCGTAGCGCGCGGCGTGGGAACCGACGGGAAATCGCACTACCCGCTCGGATCGGAAGACCAGACGGTTCCGTGGCTCTACGGAATGTACTCGTACTATAAAAGCTCCGTGCCGTCCGAAGCCGAACGCGCCGAAATACGGGAAAAATTCGCCGAGATATGCGAAGCTCTCGACGCCAACTCCTGGAACTGCCCGTGCGACGGAAAGTTCGCGGGCGACTCCCGCGGAAACATATCGGGCTTCAGATTCTTCCAAACCCCGTGCTACCTGTTCTGCCTGCGCGCGGCATACCTCGTGACCGGAGATGAAAAGTGGGAGAAAAAATACCGAGCCGCGCTCCGGCAGAGAAATCCCCGCGCCGCGCCGGACGCTCCTACGCGGCTTGAAATCTGCGCGCGCGGATACCGGCAGGACGAGGGCTGGCTGAAAAACATAGACTCCGTATTCCTCTGGATATACGTTAAAAATTACGCCGCGCTCCGAGCGCTGTTCGACGCCGAAACAGACCCCGAAGCCAAAAAACTCTTCCGCGAGGGGCTCGAAAGGGGCGCGGCTGACGCCTCCCAAACGGCAGCCGAATACGAAAAATTCGACAATTCCAAAAGCGCGGAATTCAAACTGGCGGATTGGAGAAGAAATTTCGGCAGACAGCCCCAAAATACCCAAAAAGAAGCCGAAAAGGTCGCGCTCGGGCAGCTGAAAATTCCGGAAATATGGGAAAGGCGCAACTACGAGAGGAGGTTCATGACCATTCCGCTCTCCGCCGCCGCGATATGCGCGTTTTCCGGCAACCCGAAATACTCTGGACTGGTGGAAAAGGCGGTCGCGCACTACGACTATTCAAAAACCAACATCGGCGAAATATTTCTTGCGGAAGTCGCGCTGTACGCTTCGCGCGCATGCGCAGTTAAGGCGCCGGAATAAAAAATCCCGCGCGCGCAGAACTTTGCAAAAGAAAAAATGTCGAAATCAATATGAGCGTAAAAGATTTTCTCGCAATGACTGCCGTGCGGCGGACAAATTACAAACTCGGCGGAACCTCCCCTATTCCCGCCGAGGAAATCACGGCAATAGTCCGCGAAATCGTAAGGCAGTCGCCGTCGGCTTTCAACTCTCAAAGCCCGCGCGTGGCGATACTCTACGCCGACAGCTCGAAAAAATTCTGGGAAATCGCATATGGGGCGGTCAAGGCAAAAGCCGCTCCGGAAAAGGCCGGCGCGCTGAAAGAAAAAATGGACGCCTTCGCCGCGGGATTCGGAACAATCCTATATTTCGACGATGAAAAAGTCACAAAGGCCGCGGCCGAACAGTTTCCGGCATACGCCGAAAATTTTTCCGCGTGGGCGCAGCAGGCGAACGCAATGATACAATTTTCCGTCTGGACGGCGCTGTCCGTCGCAGGGCTCGGCGCGAGCCTCCAGCACTACAATCCGGTGGTGGACATACCGGTGCGCGAAGAATTCGGCTTTCCCGTCCGCTGGAAGCTTATCGCCCAAATGCCTTTCGGAGCCCCGCTCGAACCCCCGCCCCCCAAACCTCCGTCCGACATAGGCAGCCGCGTAATAGTGTTATAAGGCGCAAAACGGACTGGGACAAGACACGCCGCCAAACACAGAACGCGCCAGTCCATATAATAAGCTTCTTACGCGAGGCGCGCCGGCCGTTTAAGGAGCGCGCCAGCCACAGAAAGAATAAATTCCCTGCTAAAATTGACTCCGCAAATATTTTTATCTCCTCCACCATTCTCAACAAAAAACCAACCTTCCGTAAAACAGGTTTGAATACACCTACGGCGGGGCAAGGGCGGGCGGCAGGGCCGCTTCCATAGAAGGGGCTGGCGCCCCTTACGGGCGCAAGGTGCGCCAGCCATTGAAGGGCTGCGCCCTTACGAA
>OLGD01001827.1_pt1 | contig 28208 bp, 17 predicted proteins | sample 1605311 | NCBI WGS metagenome assembly OLGD01 (sample SAMEA3888917, study PRJEB22519) | human gut metagenome | biome: human gut; feature: human-associated habitat; material: faeces | place: Denmark | collected 2010
GCGGATTGCGCGCAGCGCAACCAAGCGAGCGAATCCATTTTGGATGAAGAGCGAGGGCGGGCGGCGGTGCCGCTCCCATTGAAGGGGCTGACGCCCCTTAGGCCCATTGCTTTGCAATAGGGCTATCCCCACTATTTCGGAGTTCGTTTTAAAAAACCAAAGGTTTCCGATTTGGCGCAATGATTTTGGATGCGGGGCGAGTATAAGAAAGCCTTTAAGGGCGCGTGGCGTATTAAACATACGCGAGCGGTCTTAAAGGCTTTCTTAACGCAGCACCGCGCCAAAAGCATTCGCCAAATCAGGCTCCGCAACCGCCGTCTTTGTATCCGCAATCGCGGCAGGAGCGGCACTTGCCGTCAAAGACATACGCATAAGAATGGCATTTGGGGCAAGTGAGGGCGCTGGACATTGCGAGATCCTTTTTCTTCTTTTGCGGCGCGGGGGTCGAAAGCGGCAGCTCGGTCTGCAAGGGGGCGCGTTCCACCGATTTTACAGTCATGGTGCGCCCGTTGCTCGTGAACATGGCGGCGATATAATCCTGGTCGAGCTGGCGGAGGCGGCGTCCGTTTTCGGACGGGAACATCCAGTCTAAAAGCTGCATGAGCAGGTCGACTATGCTTTTGCAGGTGTGGATTTCGGGCTTGTCGCCCTCCTCATTGTAGTCGCCGATTCTCACCCAGCCGGAAGGATCGAAGGACATGTAGCGGAATGCGCCGATAAAGTCGTCGAATGGCACGCCGTACTGGAGGGCGATTGAGAAAGCCTTGCAGAAAGCGTCGAACATGCCGTTGATAAAAGAGCCGCCCTGCCCCAGCCTGCCGAAGATTTCGGCGCAATAGCCTGTTTCGGAAACGCCGACGGTCATGTAGCCGTTTATGTCGTCGCCGACGGTGAACTTTATAGTCTGGCCCCAGCGGCGGTACGGCAGGCGCTTGCGGACAGGGTTGGCGTGCTCCTGCTGCCTGATTTGGGAGGCGGTTTCCACGACTCTGCGCCATGCGTCCTGAATCTCGCCGGAATCGAGGCGCGTGCTGTAAACGGCGTTCGCCTTCGAGCCGTCGCGGTAGATTGCGATGCACTTTACGCCGAGCTCATGGCTTTCGACAAGGCTCTTGACGATGTCCTCTTCGGTGGCGGAGGCGGGCATATTGATGGTCTTGCTGGAAGCGCCCGAGATGAACGGCTGGAGGGCGCCGAGCATCTTGACATGCCCGTCCACAGCTATGCAGCGCGTTCCGCCGAAAGCGGTGTTGGCGCAGTCGAAAACTTTGAGTGTGCGCTCGTCCACCCACGGGACGCCCTCCATATGGCCGCAACCGAAGTAAATGGCGGCATCGGAGAACGGGAGAGTGCCCTTTTCCGACTGGGAGCACATGCGCTTAAACAGGTCGCGGTACTCTGCCTCGTCGCGGACGGAAGAGAGGCGCGCGGAAATCTCGCGGCAGATTTCGCCGCCGTCGGCGATGGATTTTAGCGCTTCGAGGTGTTCGGAAACATGCTTGGAATGAAGAAAATTTTCCGCGCCCGCAAGCCCCGAAACTTCGGCGATAATCGTCAAAATCTGCTCGAACGAATATCCGAGCTTCGCTAGCCCCTGCGGGACGAGGCCGTTTATGAGGGTCATTGTTCCACCGCCGCTGAGCTGCTTGTGCTTTACGAGCGAATATTCGGGCTCGGCGGAAGTCGTGCCCTCCTCGTAGATGCCCATGGGGGCGCTGATGGTGCCGGTTGGAGCTATGCACGTGACAAAACTGTTGCGGAAAACCGGCTCCTTTTTGAGGGAATCCCAGAGCCTGCCCGCTTCCTCCACCACGTCGTTCCACTCGGAGCCCAGCGAAACCTTTTCGCCGACGCTCTTTTTGAAGCCCTCTATCGCGTCGCGCGCGGTAAAAGAATCTTCGTTCGGCAGGTCCTCGTTTTTGTGCGCGTGCGCTTTTAGCCCGAGGAGCTTTTTGAGCTCGTCATTCATCAGAGCGTGCATGTTGAGAACCCTGCGCATGCTGCCCTTTATGAGCGGATATTTCGCAAATTCGCCTAGAGCCGCGCCGAGCTTCGCGCTCGTGGAATAGCATACGGAAGTCAGCAGAGACGCAAGGGAAGCGGCTATCGCCCTGCCCTCCGAAGAGTCGTAGGGAATGCCCAAAGACATAAGCAGACCGCCGATGTTGGCAAAGCCTATTCCCGTAGTGCGGTAGTTGACGGTGTTTATCGCGATTTCCGGAATCGGGAAGCCGCCTTTGGTGATGTTCATGTCGGCGGCGACCATCGCGATTTCCACGGCCTTTTTAAACTTCTCTATGTCGAATTTCGAGTTCTTGTAGAAGCGGATAATGTTGAAAGAACTCAGGTTGCACGAGCTGAACACGGGGCCGAGATACTCGGAACACGGATTGCTCGTCTCAATCATGCACTCGTCGCGGAAAGTGCTCCAGAAATTGATGATGTCGTTGTTGTGCAGGCCGGGCTCTGCGTTGTTCCAAATGGCGTTTGCCATCTGCGCGAGCATCTCGTTCGGAAAGTATTCGCGCACGACATGGGAGGGATCCTTCACCCAGCGGGTTGCGTATTTTGTCCCGTTTTTGTAGGCGAGCCAAAATCCGCTCTTCATGGAGACTGTGTGGTTTGCGTTCTGGTTCGAGAGCGTCTGCCCGTAAATGAGGTCGTCCATCGCCGGGCTGAAAGTCTTGTCGACGACAAACGGAGTGCTCAAAAGCATCTTGGCCGCAATCTGCTCTTCGGGCGTGCCGTCGGCGAGCTTCTGGCGCGCCAGCTGGCGGAGCCCGCAGATTACGTTGTGCTCCTGCAAAATCACCTTGGCGACTTCCTCCTGCCTGAATTTCGTCTTGACGAATTCAAAGACATCGGGGTGGTCGGAGTACATCACGACCATTCGCGCGGCGCGGCGCGTCTTGCCGCCGGACTTTATGGCGCCCGCCATTTTGTCCCAGCCCCTGTCGAAAGAAAGCGGCCCCGAAGCCGACCCCTTCCCCGCGATGGGCTCGCCTTCGCTGCGGATTGAGGAAATGTTTATGCCCACGCCCGAGCCGCTCGAAAATATGCTGCCCTCGGTGTACTGGTGCTTTAAAATAGCCTCCATCGAGTCCTCGACTCCGAGGATAAAACACGCGCTCGCCTGCGGGTTTGCATAGGCGTTGAGCGATTTTTTCGCCTCCACGCCGTTCCTGGTCTCGACGCCGTAATAGGCGTCGTTGCCCTTGTTGCCAAGCAGCTCGCGCAGATCCGGACGCCCCCATCTCCATTGCTCCCAGTGGCCGATGTTAAACCACACCGGGCTGTTGGGCGCCCACATCTGGTGAAGCAGCATGTACTTCATCTCCTGATTGTAGACGAATGCGGATTTCTCGTTTGCGAAATACCCGAGCTGGTATCCCCAGACTGTATAAGTATTCGCAATGCGGTCGAAAATCTGCTTTATGGAGTCTTCGTACTCGACGGTTCCGGGGTCTTTGCCGAAAATATATTTGCTGACAGTGATTTTTAAGGCGTTGTCGCCCCAGTGCTCGGGAACTTCGACGTTTTGGCGCGAGAACACCGTTTCGCCCGACGCGAACATTTTTATGTCCTTGCGAACCCACCTGGCCGTATCGTAGGCGAAAACGCCGTCCTTGGTAAAAATGCGCTCGAATTTAAAACCGCCCGGGCGGCCCTTTTTGCCCAAATCCAAAGTTTGGTTCCCGTCGACAATTATTTTGGCCATAATATGTTGATTTTATTGTTTTTAAAGAGAGGTAAATTGACGCCCTCCCCCCGCCAAACAACGAAGAGAGACGGCTTTCGGCAGCGGAGAAACGCAGGATTAAATCCAAACCTCTCCCCCCGCCAATCTTTATCCACACAAAAACGACAATCGGCGGGGGTTGTCAATTGAAATTTCCCCGCCGAGCCCCCCGAAATTGCCCGAACGCGCCAACCAAAAGCCCCAGCGGGCGAAACTTTCGCGAAAAAAATTGACGAACTCCCCGCGGGCGCGTAAATGTCCGGAATGTTTTCCGCAAAAAAATTTAAATCCGCCGCGGCGGCCGCCGCCATCGCGCTCTCACTGCTTCCCGCCGCCATAGCCGCCGCGGAAGCTCCCGAATCTGCAAAAAACCCCGAAATCAATAGCCAGTGGAAAGCCAAGCGCGTCGCATTTCTCGGAGACTCCATCACCGACAAATCCCACGTGGGAACCTCCAAAAACTACTGGCAGTTTTTGGAGGAAATTCTCGGCATATCCCCGCGCGTCTACGGAATCAACGGCGACACGTTCCGCGGAATACTCAAACAGGCCCAAAAGCTGAAATCCGACGGGGCGGACGTCATAGACGCGATAATCGTATTCGCCGGCACGAACGACTACAACGGAGGCGTGAAGCTCGGAGAATGGTACGAGTACGCCGACGCCGAAGCTCCGATAGCCGGCGGCAAAACGCAAATCCGCAAGCGCAGAACGCCATCGATGGACACCTCCACTTTCAAGGGCAGAATAAACGCCGCAATGTCGTTTTTGAAGGAAAATTTTCCCGACAAGCCGATTATCCTGATTACCCCCATACACCGCGGGTTCGCGCAATTCGGCCCGGACAACGTGCAGCCCGACGAATCTTTTCCGAACCGCATAGGGCTTTATGTGGACTCTTATGTCGAAGCCGTCAGGGAAGCCGGAAACGTCTGGGCGGTTCCTGTGATAGACTTGAATTCGCTGTGCGGGCTCTATCCGAATGCCGCCTCCCACGCGCGCTTTTTCCATAAAAAGGACACAGACCTCCTGCACCCCAACGCGAAAGGCCACGAAAAAATGGCGCGCGCGATAGCGTACCAGCTGCTTGGACTCTCCGCCGAATAAGCGGCAAACAAATCCGCAGCGAAAGCGACGGGATAAAGACAACAACGCCATAATGCGCGCTTGAAAATTTCATCCATGCGCCGCGAGTGTGCGGCGGGCTCCTGCGGGGGACTTCCCAACCGGATATGTCAGGCAGGCTTTCCCATTCCCGCCCGCAGCGCAATCGCAAAAAATCATTCCGCCCAATCATGCGCACGAGTTTGGGCGTAGAAAATTTTCCCAACACATTAGATTTTCAAAGGAAACACTGCAACATAGCCGGATGCCCACCGCGCTTCCCTGCTCCGCCCGCAATCTTTCCGTTCTGAGAATCTCAGGCGGGTTTCGACCATCTTTGGCAATCAAACTCTCCCTTTCCAATCAATATCCGCGCCCGTCAAGCTTCGCCAACGCCATACCGAGGCGGCGCGGATTAAAAAAGCGCAGCGCCAGACAATACTCTCCGCATTTATCAATAATTTAAAAGGCAACGCCGGATATAGGCAAACGCCCAATATGCGCCCGCGCAAAAAAAACGGCGAGAAATCTCCCCAAAAACAGGCAAAAGAAAAAATATGTCTTTACAAAAACGGCATAAAATGGGATAAAGGCAAAATCAATCAAACGCGGGCGTAGCTCAATTGGCAGAGCGCGAGCTTCCCAAGCTTGAGGTTATGGGTTCGACCCCCACCGCCCGCTCCACTTAAAAGAATCTTTATACCATATCATACTACTTAGATTTCCGTTTCTTCTTGTCTTATCTAAGTCAGTTCCAAAAGATAATTAATTATGCCCCATGGAGTCGGGCCACAAGTTGCGGATTATTGTCCGCTCGAAAGTACCCTTCCCGCCTACTAAGGAATTCACGGATAAGAAAAAGGAACAAAAGCGCAAGGCATGTAGAGGAAAATCCGATGACGGAGTTTCCTCTTTTTGTTTGTAATGTTAACTACTTTATAAAATACCCGCCAGTTTTCGGGGCGCCACGGAATTCGATTTTACCGGAAAGTGTTTTTAGATAGCGGCTGACAGTGCGAATTGGAATATTCAAGGCGTTTGAGATTTCAGTCCTATTTGCGCCTTGATGTTTGCGAATATATTTTAGGATTTCTTCTAATTTTACTGTGCCATTTGCTGTGCCATTTAGTGTGCCACTTTTTGCAGATATTTTATGCGCTTTTAGTGCTTTAAAAATCTCGCCGAGCATAAAATCTATGAATATGCCTGAATCAGCGGCAACCGAGCTATCGTTGATTGCTTTGTAGTATTTATGTTGGTTGTCGTGAACCATTGTTTCTACCGGCAAGTACTGGAAAATCGGATTCAGTTTAGCAAGAATTAGCGATTGCCATAGTCTGCCTATGCGTCCGTTCCCGTCTGCAAACGGGTGAATAAATTCAAATTCATAATGAAATACACAACTGCGAATTAATAAATGGTCTTCAGCGTTTTTTAGCCAATCGAATAGGTTTGAAATTAGCGTATCAACGCGCTCCGCAGGTGGAGCAATGTGGACGGCTTGGTCTCCATTAAACACGCCAACGCCCCCCTTTCTAAATTCGCCAGCGTTTTTAACCAACCCCGACATCATCAGTTTATGCGCTTTCTTTAAATCCGCTATGGAAAATGGATTGAACTTTGCGAAGTTGTCGTAGGTGGCTATGGCGTTTTTTACTTCTTGAATTTCCCTCAGCGGAGCTACGACTTTTTTGCCATCTAAAATATCTTCCACTTGAGATTCCGAGAGCTTATTGCCCTCGATGGCAAGGGATGAATAAATGGTTTTAATCCTATTTACCTTACGAAGTTTTAAGGCGTTTTTCTCAAAATGGATAGCGAACCTTTCCGCAAGTGCGGATATGTCGGCAATCATAGAGATCGCTTTAGTAGAAAGTGTAAATGGAGGCTTTTTCATTTTTACAGTCAACAGATTATATTACTGTGCCACTTTTACAAGACTTTATAAGAAGTAACAAAAATTCCATTCTATTTCTTTGCCTATTTTCACACAAATTTTACTGATTATGTTTAATATTTGATAATTGTTTACCTATGAGAAATGGGAAATTTCGCATGTTCTATTTTTTCAAATTCATTGAATTTTTGCAAAATTTGACAAGCACTTGAGTTTCATTGCGGTACCAAGTGGCTCGCGATCTTGGTATCGGTGGTACCGGAAAAGGCGGCAATAGCGTTAAATTAAAAGAATGACCGATGCTTCCCAAGGTTGAGGTTATGGGTTCGCCCCCCCCACCGCCCGCTCCATTTGCCCGGAGCATTTTTCGTGTCGGAGCCAAAATTCCATTCCATAACTCTGGAATTTTCCAATATAACTTGTCTGGCACCTATAAGAATTAGAGGTTTGCGATTCTTATCATTTTTCCAGGCAATTAAATCTTCTAACTTGTCTCTGTACATAGCTGTAATTTTATTATTTGCATTAAAATAAGAGTAGAAAACAGCAAAGTTAATACACTTTTTTCTATGAAAATATGCAATATACAACACTTTTTACTGGGAATAAAAGAAGGATTATTTTAGAGAGTCAACATTGCGGTTGAATTTTCCACGAAAATATTCTTTAATATTTTGCCAGATTTGGCAGCGGAATAATTTTAATGATAACAGACTACCATTCACAGCTTTACGCAAACGAACTCACCCTGCGCGCTCCCATAGGGACAATAGAGCGAATCGCGGCCGCCCTCATGGGTTCGCGCATAGACTTGAATCCGCACCAGGTGGACGCCGCAGTATTTGCGTTTAAGTCGCCTTTTTCAAAAGGTGCGCTGCTTGCCGACGAAGTCGGGCTTGGCAAAACGATAGAGGCCGGGATTCTAATTGCGCAAAGGTGGGCGGAGAAGAAGCGCCGGATATTGATTATAGTGCCCGCGAATTTGCGCAAGCAGTAGATGATAGAGCTTGAGGAGAAGTTTGCGCTGCCGTCTGTAATTTTGGAGGCAAAAAGTTTTAATGACGCAATAAAGAGCGGCAATTTGAACCCTTTCGACACAGACAAAATCGTCATAACCTCCTACACATTTGCCCGCAACAAAGAGGCATATCTTTCTAAAACACCGTGGGACTTGGCAGTAATCGACGAAGCCCACCGCCTGCGCAATGTTTACAAGAGCGGCAACAAGATTGGCTCCGCAATAAAGCGCGCTCTTGTATCGGCGCCAAAGATACTGCTTACCGCCACACCCCTTCAAAATAATTTGATGGAGCTATACGGGCTTGTCGGGCTGATAGACGACCACATTTTTGGCGACGAAAAGAGCTTTCGCGAACTTTTTATCGCAAACGAAAGCGGATCGTCGTTTGCCGAGCTTCGCAAGCGCCTTCAAAACGTCTGCAAGCGCACGCTGAGAAAGCAGGTTTTAAAGTACATAAAGTATACAAAGCGGCACGCCTACACGCAGAAGTTTGAATCTTCCAAAGCGGAAGACTTGCTTTATAACGAGGTTTCAGAATATTTGCGGCGCGAGACGCTCCAGGCCTTGCCCAACAGCAGGCGCAAGCTCATGACCATGATATTGCGCAAGCTTTTGGCGTCGTCGAGCTACGCGATTGCGGGCACTCTTGAAAGTTTGATAACGCGCCTCGAAGACATGCTGAAGGCCGATTCCGCCCTGTACGGTAACATAAATATAGAAGACGACTTTGAGACGGCGAGCGAATATCAAAATTTTGACACCCTTCCAGAATCTTTAGATAGCGAAAGAGATGACGACGCGGACGGCGAAAGCGAAGATGAAGATTCCGATGCCGACAAAGTACCCGCCCCTCTTACCGCGCAAGAGCGCAAGGCAATAGAGTCTGAAATTGCCGATTTAAAGACATACCTTTCGCACGCGCTTGCCATACGGGAAAACTCCAAGGGGAAGGCTTTGTTGATAGCCCTAAAAGAGGGGTTTAAAATGGCAAAAAGTTTTGGAGCAACGGAAAAGGCGGTTGTGTTTACTGAGTCGCGCCGCACGCAGAAGTATTTGTGCGAGCTTCTTTCGGCAAACGGGTATAAAGATAAAATAATGCTCTTTAACGGCACGAATTCCGACCCCGAAAGCAAGCGTATATACGATAATTGGCGCGCAAATAACCCAAGCCGCATAACGGCGTCGAAAACGGCAGACATGCGCACAGCCCTTGTCGAGCATTTTCGGGACGATGCGCAAATTATGATAGCAACCGAAGCCGCCGCCGAGGGCATAAACTTGCAGTTCTGCTCGCTTGTGGTAAATTACGATCTTCCGTGGAATCCGCAGCGCATAGAACAGCGCATAGGACGCTGCCACCGCTACGGACAAAAATACGACGTCGTGGTTGTAAATTTTTTGAATATAAATAACGAAGCCGATTGCAGAGTTTTTGATATTCTTGAAAAGAAGTTAAAATTGTTCGAAGGTGTTTTTGGCGCAAGCGACGAAGTTTTGGGAGCCATAGGCAACGGAATCGACTTCGAGCGGCGCATTGCCCAAATATACCAGAATTGCCGTACTTCCTGCGACATTCAGCGCGAGTTCGATTTCATACAAGAAATGTTCGCTACCGAGATAGGCGAAAACATGCGCAGCGCCCGCCGCAAACTGATTGAGAATTTTGACGCCGAAGTTGCCGAGCGCCTGAATGTTTTCCAAGAGGCGTCTTCCGAAACTATTGACAAAATGCAGGCTCTATTGTGGGCTCTCACACGGCACGAGCTCGACGGCACCGGCGCATTTTTCGACGAGAAAAATCTAACATTTCAAATGTTTAATCCCCAAAACCGCGACGTTCCCGACAAAAAGCGGTACGCCATAAAATGGGTTGGTGACTATTGCGAACCCTACGGCATCACCCACCCAATCGCCGAAAAGCTGATTTCCCGAGCCCTAAACCGCGACTTGCCCTACCGCGGCATACTTTTTGACTACGACAATACCCCCGGCAAAATAACGGCCTTGGAACAGCTACCCAAAAAGTCGGGCAAGCTCATGCTTTCAAAAGTCACCATTGGCGGCGATTCCGACCCCGAAGACCACCTTGTAATTTCCTGCGTTGACGACCTGGGCAACACCATAGAGCAAGGCACCGCTCGCCGCCTATTCAACCTAAACGCGCGGACTTACGATATAAACGAATCATTTACCACCGGAAAATTGGAGGAAGTTTTCGAAGGCCAAAAGGCGGAAATCTTGCGGCAAAACGCCCAAAATGCCGAAAAGGAATTCGACGCCGAAGTGGAAAAACTCGAAAGCTGGAGCAACGACCGCAAAAACGCCCTTGAAATCAAGCTGAAGGAGATGGATAAAAAGATACGGGAATTGAAAAAGGCCTCCCGCCAACCGCACACTCTTGAAGAAAAAATAGAACTTCAGCGACAGCAAAAGACTCTCGATACCGAGCGCATGAATATGCGGCGCAAACTATTTGAAGCGCAAGACGCCATAGACGCCGAACGTGATAAACTAATAAAAAACGCAGAAAAATCTTTGCAAAAACCTGTAAAATCAAAAATCATATTCGCCATAGATTGGAGAATTGCTTAGATATTTATAAAAATTACTCTATATTATAAAAACTTAATAAAAACTCGTTTCGAGAAACATATACATTAAATTTTGCACATCAGTAAAAAAGTTGATAGATATTATATGAAAAAAAGAGATCAAAAAAAGATCTGATTAGGATATTAAAATAAAAGAATATGCAAATAATATTAGGCAATAAAATGAATAACGAAATTATGTTTTTATTTGGATCAGGCATTTCATATGCTACTGGTATGCCAAACGTTAATGATATAACAATATCTATTTTAAATGATAGTTGGAGAAAAACAAATAAGAACATATACATTCCATCTACAATAAACAATGTGTTTAATATACAAAATTTTTTAAAATTCATAGCGAAAGAAATCAGAAAGTCTTTTTCTGATGCTAAATCGAAATTGCCTCCTCCAACAGTCACATATGAAGATCTATACTCAATACTGCAACAGATTGATGAATCATCGGGAGGAATTGATAATTGTGCGGCATCAGCATTTTTATATAATATTTATAGAAAATCAGAATATATATTGCATACACAAAATAATGAGCAACCAGATTCTTATGACTTTATTAATATCTTGTATGAGTCGAAAGACTTTATTTCTTGGGCGGTTGCTTCATTATTGAGAAAAATCGAGACAGATAAAATAAAAGGATTTAACTTATTTGATGAAATATTAAGCAGTAGTGAAATTAATTATGTAGACATTTTTTCTTTAAATCATGATCTCTTAATCGAAAAATATTTAGAAGATGAATTAGCCATGAATTTCAAACCTCTCGTTGATGGCATTGATATCTTTGATGATAAATATATCGATGAGACAAAGAAATTTCATTTATATAAGCTCCATGGTTCAATAGATTGGTTTACTGTATCGAATCCAAAACTGAAGATATATAACACAATTAGATTTGGAGATAACATGGAATTTTTTGGAAGTCAATTAGATGGAATAGATTATAAGTGGAATGAACTGGTTCCTCAAATACTCACTGGAAGTCTTGTAAAAGAGCATGTTTATTCTTTTGGAATCTATTTTTATATGTTCAATAAATTTCATAATTCATTAGACAAAAAAAATATTCTAATTGCCTCGGGATACGGATGGAACGATGCGGGAATAAATAGGCGTGTATTGCATTGGCTACAATATTACCCCAATTCAAAATTAATTCTTTTACATAATACTAATGAATCGCCCATACCCAGTTTTATTAAAATTCATATAATCTCTAATTATTTTATGAAACACAAATTTATCCATATAAATAAGTGGTTTAAAGATTGCCATTTGGGAGATATACTGGCATACATTTAATAAAAATTTAATTATATGCCAAAGCAGAAGTTAGAATTGATGTGGGTGGGGAAGGAGAAGCGGGCGAAGTTGGAGCCGCGGATTCTTATTGAAGACCCTGAAAAGAGTTATCATGCGGATAAAAGAGTGTCGGATAACGACATATTCGACAATATGCTCATTCATGGCGACAACCTCCTCGCCCTAAAAGCCCTCGAGCAAGATTATGCCGGCCGCGTAAAGTGCATCTACATCGACCCTCCTTACAATACCGGAAACGCTTTTGAACACTACGACGACGGACTCGAACACTCCATCTGGCTTTCCCTAATGCGCGAAAGACTCGAACTTCTTAAAAATTTACTCTCAGACGACGGTTCTATCTGGATTTCTATTGATGATACCGAATGTCATTACTTAAAAGTTATTCTAGATGAAATTTTTGGCAGGAGAAATTTTGTAATTCAAATAACTGTTCAACGGGGTGCTGCTACTGGACATAAAGCCATAAACCCAACTCCTGTGCAAGTATGTGATTATATGCTCGTATATGCGAGAGATAAATCAAAATGGGAATATAAGCCTGTATATAAAAGTAGAGAATATGATAAAGCATATTCTAAGATAATTACAAATTTTGAAGATGATTACAGCAAGTGGAAATTTGATAATGTAAAATTACATTTAAAAGATCAATCAATGAACTCATTTATAGAGAAAAATGCTGAACGCGTTATAAGGTTTGCTCAACCGAACTATAATGCTGTTAGTAAAGAAACTCAACAATTGATTGATAAATCTAAAAAAGACTCTTCAAAAGTATTTCTACAAAGGAGAATTGGACATCCCGATATTTATCTATATCGTGGTGATAGAATACTATTTTATAAAGACAAGTTGAAACTTGTTGATGGTAAATATACAACAGCTGAATTAGTAACTAACTTATGGGACGATATGAACTATCAGGGAATTGCAAATGAAGGTGGAGTTTCATTTGCAAAAAGCAAAAAACCTGAAGTACAGATTAAAAGAATTTTAGAAATGGCAACGGACGCAGGAGATCTTATCCTCGACTCATTCTTGGGATCTGGAACTACGGCGGCTGTGGCGCACAAGATGGGGCGCAGGTGGATCGGCATTGAATTGGGCGAGCATTGCGACACCCATTGCGTTCCGCGCCTAAAAAAGGTAATCGACGGCGAGGACGCGGGCGGCATCACAAAGTCGGCAAACTGGCGCGGCGGCGGGGGTTTCCGATACTACAATTTGGCGCCGAGCCTTGTAAAGTTCGACGAATGGGGCAACCCCGTAATCAACAAGGAATTTAACGAGAACATGCTTGTGCGCGCGCTTTGCAAGGTGGAGGGTTTTAATTTTGACCCGAGCCCCGATGTCTATTGGAAGCAGGGCAAATCTACTGAAAGCGACTTTATCTATGTGACAACCCAGCATTTGACTGCACAGATGCTGCAAAAGCTAAGCGACGATGTTGGGGAAAGTTGCACGCTTTTGATATGTTGCGGATCGTTTGACGGCAAGAAGGATTCTTACAGCAATCTGACAATAAAGAAGATACCCAAAGCAATCCTCAAAAAGTGCGAGTGGAATCACGACGACTATTCTTTGGAGATAAAGAACCTGCCGGTGTCCGCCCCCGACCCGCAGCCCTCCCCCGCCCTCCGCAAAAAATCCTTCAAAAAACAACAAGACAACAACCAATTAGAACTATTATAAAAGTTCTTATTATATGAGTGATGAAAATGTTATAATTTATAAAGCGCGCGACGGCAGAACAGAAATCGCTCTAACCAAGATAAGCGACAAAGTTTGGCTTTCTCAATCCGACATCGCAAAACTTTTTGGGACCTCCGTTGCCAACATCAGTATGCACATTAAAAACATATTGAATGACAAGGAGTTGAACGAAATGTCAACTATTAAGAAATACTTAAGAGTTGCCATTGAAGGAGGTAGAGAAGTTCAGCGTGAAGAAACTATTTACTCTCTTGAAATGATACTTTCAATAGGATTTAGGGTAAGAAGTCAACGGGCGGTGGAGTTTAGACAGTGGGCTCTTAGAAATCTTATAACATATTTGGAAAAGGGATTTTTGATAAACGAGGAACGTTTGAAAAATCCAAATATGTTTGGAGCATTGGACTATTTTGATGAACTTCTTGAAAAGATCCGAGACATTCGGGCTTCGGAAAAAAGATTTTACCAAAAAGTTCGCGATTTATTCTCGCTTAGCTATGGATATGACCCAAACGACAAAGCGACTCAGATGTTTTTTGCAGAAGTGCAAAACAAATTGTTGTATGCAGTGACCTTGCAAACTGCCGCCGAGATAATAGTCGCACGCGCGGATCCCCAAAAACCCAATATGAATCTTACATCATGGAAAGGCTCTATTGTACGCAAAGGCGATATCGTAATTGCAAAGAATTATTTAACAGCGGAAGAAATAGAGACTTTAAACCGTCTTGTAAACATATTCTTAGATTCTGCCGAGCTAAGAGTAAAGCGCCTGCAAACAATAACAATGGATTATTGGAAGGAATCCGTTGACAGCCTTTTGGCTTTCAATGACTTCCCCATTTTAAAGGGCAGCGGCACTATAAGCCGAGACCATATGGAGGAAATCGTTAAAGAACGATATGAAGAATTTGACAAAAACAGGCGCATTCAAGAAGCCATCGCGGCCGATATAGAGGACATAAAAGAGCTTGAAGATTTAGAAAAAGAAATTTCTAAAAAGAAGAAGAAAAACAAATGAGCATTCAAGACGTAAATACGATTGCCAACCGTCTGAGTCTGCGGGAGCCGCAGAGGGATAGCCTGAAAATTTTAGACAGGGTCTTGGAGATCTCAAACCTCACAAAGGGCGCGGATACAACGCAGATTTTGGAAATAATCCAAAGCGAGTTCCCGACGGTAAAGGATTTTGAGAGGGCGTTTCCGTCGCTTTGTTTTTCTTTGGCGACGGGCGTCGGCAAAACGCGCCTTATGGGGGCGTTTATCGCGTATTTGCACAGGTTCTACGGCGTAAAAAATTTTTTTGTGGTAGCCCCCAACTTAACCATTTACAACAAGCTTCATCAAGATTTCACCCCGAATACCCCCAAATACGTCTTTAAGGGAATAAGCGAGTTCGCGCAGAATCCGCCGGAAATCGTAACCGGCGACAACTACGAAAGTGGACTTGGAGCGCAAGGCAACCTGTTTTCCAAAGTTGTAATTAATATTTTTAACATTGCAAAAATCACCGCAAAAGACGGAGGGAAACTCGCTAAGGACGACGCCCGGCGCTCGGTTGCGCGCGTGCGGAGGCTGATTGAAACAATAGGCGAAAGCTATTTCGACTTTCTCGCCTCAAAAGAAGACCTTGTGGTGATTATGGACGAATCCCACCGTTACCGGGCGTCGGCGGGCTGGGAAGCCCTAAACGACTTAAAACCCGTCTTGGGGCTTGAGCTTACGGCAACTCCGCAAGTCGAAAGAAACGGAAAGTCCGTACCCTTCAAAAACGTCATTTACGATTATCCGCTCGCGTGCGCCATACGCGACGGCTATGTCAAAGAACCCGCCGTGGCGACGCGCGAGAATTTTAACCCAAAGCAGTATTCAGCCGACGAACTCGAAAAAATAAAGCTTCACGACGCCGTCTGCATTCATGAATCAAGAAAGGCAAGCCTACAAATTTACGCCGACAACAAAGGCGTCAAAACCGTAAAACCTTTCATACTTGTTGTCGCAACAGACACGAAACATTCGGCGGAACTCAAAGGCTATATGGAAAGCCCCGAATTCTTCGAGGGCCGCTATGCGGGGAAAATCCTTGAGATAAACTCCGCGACTTCCGGCGCCGAAAAAGATGAAAATATCGACAAGCTGTTAACAGTCGAAGATCCAAACAACCCCGTGGAAATCGTAATACACGTCAACATGCTAAAAGAGGGCTGGGACGTCACAAACCTGTATACGATTGTACCGCTAAGGGCGGCGAACTCTAAAACTTTGGTGGAACAATCCATTGGCAGAGGCTTGCGTTTGCCTTACGGAAAGCGCACCGGAGAACCCGAAGTAGATACTCTCACAATAGTATCGCACGACAAATTCCAAGAAATCGTAGATTACGCAAACGACCCGAACTCCCTAATCCGCAAAACGGTAATCGTCGGCAAAGACGTTCCAGAAAGCGGAACAAGCGTTGTAAAGATTGAAAATCCCATTGACGCTATAATAAACGCTGCCTCGCAGGAAATAACGCCTTCTGCGGGAGGAAAAGAAAGCCCGATAGTTTCGGGAGTTCCGCAAGGGAAGTCTATCATCGAGCGCGCCGCCGAAAAGCATAAGTTTGAATCCGAAAGCGAAAAAAATATCGCCCGAATCACAAAAGAAATAATATCCGCAAATTTTGAAAATCTCGCGGGAGTCGAAAAATTGTCGGACGAAAAAGTCAAAGAGCGCATAGTAAAAGAAGTAAAAGACAGATTGGCGCGTTCGCAGGTCCAAACAGAAATGAATCTGGACGATACGCCAAAGACCGATATAGAAAAAACCGTCCAAAACACTATCGGGCTTGTACAAGAAACAACTATAAATATCCCGCGCGTAATTATCACCCCCAAAGGCGAAAGCCGCAGAAAGTTCACAGATTTTAAATTAAATACTTCTTCTTTGCAAAAATTCAGCAGAGTAAGCCGCGACATCACAATTCGACAGCTTCAAAGCAATGTTGGTTTTATTATAGAAGCTGAAGAACTGGACTATGAGGAAACTCCCGAGCGAAACATCGTAAGCGCCCTAATGGACCTCGACGACATTCCTTACGACGACAACAACGCAGTAATAAACTCAATCGCAAAACAATACGCAGATTTTGTGCGGTCATACGAAAGCGACGAAGTTGAAGTCAAAAAAATAGTTCTCTTTAACAGAAGGGAAATTGCAAAATTTCTACACGACGAACTATTCAATCATGAAGAGACTGTCGAGATAGAGTATCAGGCAACCGTGTCAAAAGGCTTTAGAATAGCGTCCTCAAAAAGCTTTAAATATACGAGGGATACTCAAAAACTAAATTTCAGAAACTCCGCCTTCACAAAAAAAGACATAAGAAACTACCTGTTTGTAGGCTACAAGAAATCGCTGTTTCCTGAACTGAATTTCGATTCGGATCCCGAGCGCAGATTCTCCGCAATATTGGAAGATTCACCGCAAGTATTGCGCTGGTTCAAGCCCACAACAAACGATATTATGATTTTCTATGAGTCAGGGAAAGAATACGAACCGGATTTTATTGTAGAAACCAACTCTCAAATGTTGCTCGTTGAAATTAAGGCGAAAAGTGAACTGAGCGACCCAAGTGTTCAAAACAAGGCAAGTGCAGCAAAACTTTGGTGCCATTACGCTTCCGACCACGCTTTGAAGAATGGCGGGAAAGCATGGAAGTATCTGCTCATTCCCGATATTGAAGTATTATCAAATGCAACATTGGATGCGCTAACAAGCAAGTTCGAAAAATGAAAATGCGTTTGTCAAATGCTCCTTTAATATATCATCATTTTTTTCTTTATATAATTGAAGATAAGCAATTAATTTATCCTTGTGATATGCATTGCTTGTTGAGTTTCTATCTATCCCAAAAATCGTCCGGAGGGGGGGGGTTATGCGCGACAAAATAGACTTTGAATCTTCCGGTCTTTCAATGCGGAAATATTGCGCGAAAAACAAAATCCCATTTTCAATGTTTCAAAGGCGTCTTCTTTTATTAAAAAGTTTGTCAGATGATGTATTGGAATATTTGAATAATATGAAATTGAAGGAAGAAACTTCGCTATGCTCTTTCAGAAGTTTATACGAGCTTTCCAGTTTGCCAAAGGTTCTGCAACTCCAACGATTGAAAGACAAAATAAACTATAACTAATATTTATTAAAATATAAAACAATAAAAAATGCGTTTAACGCCCCAATGAAAAAAACGCGGATTTTTAGAGCGAATTAGGTCAATTTTCGGGAGGGACTCAAGGCGATAACGCGAACCGGCGTTAAGCAGTTTTCCCTTGCAACTAATTTATAGCCTTTAAGATGCAAAAAAGCGAACCGCGCTGTTTAACGCGGTTCGCCCATTCGCCAAATGGTGGAGATGGCGGGAGTCGAACCCGCGTCCTGAGAGCTTTCGGCTATACCGTCTACATGCTTAGTCTCCGATTGGTCTTTCGAAGCGGTTAGGTCGGGACTTCCTCCGCTCCGGCGCCGGACGGTTTGTGGCGGCCGCAACCCCGTCCGAACAGTTGCGGCCCCTGTTCCCGATGTCGACGCCGGGCATCCCATACCGGGAATCTGAGAGCCGACGCGCCGCTTAATTAAGCGGCGATAGCGTATTCTTCGCCATTTATGTTTTGTGCGACACATTTTTACGGAGCCAAGTGTCGTCTCCGGCATGCAGGCATAATCTACGACCCAAAGTCGAATTCCGGAACATCCCCGTATTCTTTTGCGTCGGGATTAACCCGTACGATTTTGGTTATCGGCGGATTCGCTTTTAATTCAAGCTTTTTATTTTCGCGCGAGCTATTAAAGGCGCGATTTCACGCGCGGCGCGAGTATCGTCACGAGCATTCCTATGCACGCCATTGTCGCGAGCGACCACCGGAGGCTCGAGGCGTGGGCGATGAACCCTATGAGCGGCGGGCCCATCAGAAACCCGAAAAACCCTATCGTGGACACCGTCGCAATCGCCATTCCGGAGCTCATTCTGCGGGACTTCCCCGCGAGGCTGTAGCAAGTCGGAACCACCGTAGAAACCCCGGCGCCCACGAGCAGAAAGCCCATCGACGAAACCGCCACCCCCGGAAACGCGACCGCCAGAATCATTCCGCAGAAGACAAGGATTCCGCTCGACTGCAATACGCGGATTACGCCGAACCTGGTTATCATGAAATCGCCGAGAAATCTTCCCGAGGCCATTGCGGACATATAGGCGATGTATCCCATGCGGCTCGAATCCTTGTCCGCGCCAATCACCTCCTTGAAATAGACGACGCTCCAGTCGTACATCGTACCCTCGCAGCTCATGCAGCCGAACGCGATGACGCCGAGCATTATTATAAACGGAGTAGGCGAAAAAATCGTGCGCTTTTTGCGCGCGTCGGCGGGGTCGGGCTCCGGCTTAATGTCCTCCGGAAGGATAAAATTCCGCGCGACGAGCGTTACCGCGACACTGAAGACAAAAACCCCCGCGAAACTTTGGAATAGCCCCACATTGTTTGCCGCGAGCATCGCGCTTAAAATCCCGCCGCAGAATCCCGCGAGGCTCCATAGCCCGTGGAAAGACGACATAATGGAGCGCCCGTAAACGCACTCGACTCCGACTGCCTGCGTGTTTATGGATATATTGTTCAGGTTCGCCGCCACTCCGAAACACATGAGCGTCGCAAATAGCGCGGTCGGCGTGCCCGCGAGAGACAAAGCTACGAGCATTGCGGGATAAAATATTCCGGCGATGAGCGCCATCATTCTGCTGCCAAAACGCGTGACGAGATACCCGGAAAGCGCCATCGCGCAAACCTGTCCGAGCGGTAGCGCGAAAAGTATTCCTCCGAGATCGGCTTCGTCGAGGTTCAGGTTTGTTTTCACGTCGGCAATTCTGCTTGCCCAGCTTGCGAAGATTATCCCCTGGTTGAAAAACAGACAGCCGAGCGCGGCGCGGTAGACTGCGGGGCTGTAGCGTAAGTTTTGGAAATCCATATGCGGCGGAAAAATCAGGGGACGAATTAGAGCATCGGGAAAGCGGATTTCAACACAAATTTCAGATGAAATTTTTCGACGAGCCGCCACGCCACCCTTTCCCGCCACGCCGCGGCCTCGGGAACGCGGGGCGGCGGCAATATTAAAATTTTTCGAAAAAAAGCTTGCAACTATGGACAGACTCTCCATAGTCAAAGCTTTAAAAATAACTCAAATGCTCAGGTGGTGGAATTGGTAGACACGTACGTTTGAGGGGCGTATGGCGAAAGCCGTGTGGGTTCGAGTCCCGTTCTGAGCACCAATTTAGGCTAATGTCGTTCGGCGTTAGCCATTTTTTGGCTCAAAGCCAGAGGCTATGGAATAAGGGATATAAGGAAGCGAATTTCCATAGTATCCCTCCGCATTCTACGGATGCCCCGTGGCGACAGTTTTCAAAGTCCCGCCCGCAAGCCCGCCTTTGGATTAGCTTCTTCTTGCGGCGCAATGCATTCGCTTATCCCGTAATTTTTACTAAACATCCATATTCTTATTATCGGCGCAAACCGTTCGCTTATCCCTTCTCGCCAGCTTCCCGCCCCCCATCGGAGCCCCCCGCCTCATTCCTTCATCATCTCCTTTAATCGCCCTATATCTCCCATGCGTTGCTTTGCGCTCGGGCTATTCTTGTTTAACATTCTCACCTGTACAGGACATTAACGCGCCTTCTATATCCGCATGCCACTTGCCTTAATTATATCGTATCCTGCGATGCGTCAGACCGGCTACGGTTGCGGCAAACTTGCAACCGCTTTGTCGATTGTGCGCTCGCCTTTGTTATTGGACGACATCCGCACGACAAATCTTCTTTGAGCTTGTTAGCGTACCGCTTGCCCATAACCCGCTCCACAGTGGCGGGCGCTTCATTATCGCAGCTAAAAAACTTCAATGCCCTTTCGGAATTGAATATCGCGCTGGCATTGTAAGGGTTTCCCCTTCCCTGCCCTCTATTTTCCCGCATCCCACAACTTTTGGCGTAAAACGGCAAATAATCCGAACGCATATCGCGGGAAATTCATTAGTAGCGGTATAATTATCATGAATGTTTTTTTAATAAAAAAGCGTTGGCATTGCATTAAAATATATTTTTACTCTAAACAGGAAACCAACGAAAGTGTATGGGCTATGAAAAAGAAATTAAATGCAATATTATTGTCGGTCGTGATAGGGGTGTTGGCGATGAGCGCATTTGGGGAAGATTGCGAACCTTGCGAGGAGGGAACGCCCGGGTGCGGAAGCAATCCCGGTGGAGACAGTATGCCGGTTGAATTGGGCGAATAGAATTGATAAAATGAATAGGGGAATTGCATTATTGTGCGCGTTGGGAGTAGCGGTAATGCCCCTATTTGCTGCTTATGGGCAGTTGAGCCGTTCTATGCGGCAGATACCGATAGGCAACTCCGACTACCAGGGATATGCTCGCATAGACAAGATAATTTACAAAATGGACTTGGGAGGCGGCGAAGATGCTGACATATATTTTAAGTTTACGTCGGATCCGAGCATAGAGCCCAAATACATGGGAATATATTGGGAAATACCGTTTTTTGAGACGAAAGCAACGCAGGAAAGCAAAAACCGCTATATATGGAAGAGCCCCAACTACGGGACATATACGTTTAATAAGGAGTCGAAAGCCGATTTTATCTATGCAAAAATGCGCGCGGAAAGGAACGCGCTTGCAATCCAAACATAAACAATAAACAGCGCGGCACGTTTAAAACCGCCCGCTGCGGGCTCGAAAGCGCGCCGAAACGCTTTTGGGCGCGCGGTTTCTAACCGGCTTCGAGTTCAAGGGCTACGGGGCAATGGTCGGAACCGCCCACTTCGTTCATCAGTTCCGCGCCCTTCACCAGCGGCAGGAGGCTGCGCGATACCAAAAAGTAGTCTATTCTCCACCCTCTGCCGCGCTCGCGCGCCCTGCGAAAATAGCTCCACCACGTGTACTTGATCTCGTCGGGGTGGGAATCCCGCCAGACGTCGCGCAAATCGCATTCAATTAGCATCTTCTCAAAGTCCGCGCGCTCCTCTTCGGTAAATCCGGCGCATCCGCGCGCGTCTTTCGGGTCGTAGACGTCCATCGGAGTCCGCGCCACGTTCAAATCTCCGCACACGACCGCGTTTTTTCGCGACTTCACGAAAGCCGAAAAGTCGGCGTCCCAAGATTTCGTCCGGTACTCCAGCCTTTTCAATCCGTCCTGCGAATTTGGGACATAAACGTTTATCAGATTGAAATTTTCAAACTCCGCAACGGTTATGCGCCCCTCCTCGGGGTGCCCCTCGAGCGCGACGGCGCCCATGAAAACGGGTTCGACATTGGAAAATATCGCGGTTCCCGAATACCCCTTTTTGTCTGCGCACGAAAATATTTTGCGCTTGAAGGGAATTTCCAGCGAGTCCGCAACTTCGCGCGGGACTTTGGTTTCCTGCAAGCATAGCACGTCGGGACGGACAGTCTCCACAAACTCCGCAAAGTTTTTCGACATCGCCGCCCTCAGCCCGTTCACATTCCACGACACTATTTTCATTTTAAAATCTCCGCTATGGTTTGGGCGAATTTCTCCCGGTTCGACACGTCGCGCAAGCCTCCTACGAGGTCGTCGAAAAGTTTGCGCTTGCGCGCCTGGAGGTTGCGAACCCTCTCCTCCACGGTGCCGCCTGCTATCATGCGGTAGACGAACACGTCGCCGCGCCTTCCGATTCTGTGGGCGCGGTCGATGGCCTGCTCTTCGACGGCGGGGTTCCACCACGGGTCGGCGAGAAAGATGTAGTCGGCCTCCGAAAGCGTTATTCCCGTGCCGCCCGCGCGCAAGCTCACGAGCATCACGCAGCCGCGCCCCGAACTCTGGAAAGAGCCGACGGGGGCTGCCCTGTCGCGCGTCGAGCCCGTGAGCGTATAAATGTCCGCCTCGTCCACACGGGTTTTAAGCGCGGACTTCGCGAGGTCGAGAAACTTTGCGAACTGGCTGAAAACCAAAACCTTTTTCCCCGCCCCGCAGAGTTCCTCCACCCTGTCGAGCAGAACGGAGAGCTTGCCGCCAGGCTCGGACGCCCCCTCCGGGCCGATCCACGGCAACAGGGCGGCGTCGCACGCAGCCTGGCGCAGGCGCGTGAGCAAAGAGAGAATCGTAAGCCTGCCCCGCGCGTCGTCCGCCGAAGATTCGAGCTCTCCGCGCGCGCGCGCAAACAGTTTGGCGTACTCCGACTTCTGCTGTTCCGACATCGGGCAGTAAAGGTCAACCTGAACCTTTTCGGGCAGCTCGGCGGCGACTTCTGACTTCATGCGCCTTAGAACAAACGGCGATATCTGGCGGCGCACGGCGTCCACCGCGCCTGACTCCCCGCGCGACAGACGCTCGAAGTTCGCGCGCGTTCCGAGCAGCCCGGGCATCAACCACCTGAACGCCGTCCAGATGTCCATGAGCCTGTTTTCAACCGGCGTGCCGGTGAGGGCTATCTTGCGGCGCGCGGAAATCGCCATGCAAGCGAGCGTCGTCTTTGCGTCGGGATTTTTTATAAACTGCGCCTCGTCGAGCGCGGCGAGCTCAAAGCGCATCTTTTCTATTTTCGCGCGGTTGCGCCGCAGCTGCGTATAACTCGAAATCCATAGGTCCGCCTCCGCAAATCCGCCCTTGGCGCCGACGACGCCCGTCCTGACGTTCGGGAAGAATTTTTGCGCCTCGGCGGCCCACACGGGAATGACGCTCGCTGGGCACACCACGAGAAACTTCGCCTTTCCCGCGGGGGACGCGGAAAGGTAGCGGTCCACGAGCGACAGGGTCTGGACGGTTTTGCCGAGCCCCATCTCGTCGGCGATCATCGCGTTGCACGAGTGCTCGAAAAGGTTCATCGCCCAGAGCACCCCAGACTTCTGGTAGTTGCGCAAAAATCCTGGCAGCTCCGCCGACGCCTCGGGCGGGTTCTCGAGCGATTTTTTCCATTGCGCAAGCCGCGGCGTAAGCTTGAGCTTTGCCCCGAAATCGGCGAGTGAAAGAAGCATGTAGCGCGGAATTTTCCCGCGCTCGAAACCGAACTCGCGGGATCTCTCCACGTCGCGCACAAGCGCCGTGTCGCCGCCTGAAACCCTCAAAATGCCGTACTCGGGGATTATCCTGAGCGACCCCGCGCCGCCAATCAGCTTCGGCAGCTCCGACGGCTCGATCGCCCTGCCCCCGACGCTCGGAAGCCACTTCACGTCGAAATCCCCCGCGCTGCCGCCGGATTCGACCGCTTCCGGCGTCAAAGCCAGCCTGCGCTCCCCCCCTTTCAGCAGCTCCACGCGCGCGTCGGAGGCTATTGCGAAGTGCGCGCCCCATTTGGGGAGGACATTGTTCAGAAAAGGCGGAATTTTGGAGAGCTCGGAGAGCGTGTGAAATTCGCCGTCGTACTTGAAGCCCGCCTTGCGCGCGAGCCCCGCGAGCATAAGCAGCTTTTCGCGCTCGGGCGGCAAAAGCTCCGATATCTGAACGCACTTGTCGCCGTACGCGCTCCTGCGAGCGCCGGAAGGCGTCCGCCACCTCGTGGAAAAGACGAGCCCCCTGCGGCGCGAGGCAAACGCCAGCTCAAGCGCCATGGGCTCGCGCGCGGGGGCGGCGACCTCCGGCTCCGCGGGGGGTTCCTCGGGAGTTTCGCCGCCCTCCGGAGGTTTAGAGGAATCGGCGTCGAAGTCGAGGAACTCGTCGGAGGCGGCGAGATCGCCGATGAGCTCGTCTATTTCGTAAAACGCCGCCACGCAAAGGGCCGCCTGCTCCAAATCTCCCCCGCCCCTCCTGACGTACGAGTCGCCTTCGAAATCGAGCACGCAAAATGGCTCCGAGCCGTCCTCAAGCCTCGCGCGGGCGAGAGCCTCGGCGCCGTGCAGCTCGATGTCGCGAATGGCGCATTCCTTGTAGAGTTTCCTGCCGTATTCAAGCTCCTCGGGGCGGAAGAATTTCTGCCAGTCGCGCGCGGCGCGGCGCAGCCACAGCGGAAGCTCGCTGCGCCTGTAAATCCTCCTCGCGGCGTGCTCGACGGCCATGGCGGCTAAATCCCCGCGGAGCGGGCGGCTACCGCCCATTTGTACACCAGCGCGTACTTTTCGGCGGACTTCCCCCACGAGAAATCCTTGCTCATGCCGCTGCGCCGCATTTTCTCAATGTCGCCCGGGCGGTCGTACCATGTTGAGCACGCCCAGCCTATGGTGTTGTAAAGCGCCTCGCAAGTCGGATCCGAAAACCTGAACCCGTCTCCCGAGCCCGTGGCTTCGGAATACTGGTCAACCGTGTCGCAAAGCCCGCCCGTGGAGCGCACCACCGGCAGCGAGCCGTACATCATAGAGTACATCTGGTTGAGTCCGCACGGCTCAAACCGGCTCGGCATCAGGAAGAAGTCTGAACCAGCCTCTATCTGGTGGGCGAGCTCGTTGTCAAAGCCGATGTAGGCGGAAATTTTGCCCGGGTACGCCGCGGTCAGGTCCGAAAACGCCCTCTCCTGCCAGTACTCGCCGGATCCGAGAAGGGCTATCTGTATGTCCATATGCGACACCAGCTCCGCGGCTATCCGCGCGAGCAAATCGAGCCCCTTTTGGGAATAGAGGCGCGAGACCACCCCGAAAACCGGAATTTTGGGCGAAGCTTTCAGCCCCATCCGCTTTTGTAGAGCCTTTTTGCATTCCGCCTTGCCCGACATGTCGGCGAGCGAATAGTTGGCCGCTATCAGCTTGTCGGTCTCCGGATTCCACGCCTCGGAATCAACCCCGTTGAGTATTCCAACGAGATCCGCGCCCCTGAATCTCAGAAGTCCGTCAAGCCCGCATCCGTAGGCGGGCGTCCTGATCTCGCCCGCGTAGGTGGGGCTGACCGTCGTGATTTTCGTGCAGTTGTAAAGCCCGCCCTTCATCATGTTGAGCGACCCGTACGCCTCGCACGAGTCCGACCTGAACTCCGACATCGGCACTCCGGCGTATTCGAGGACGCCCTTGTCGAATATCCCCTGGTGCTGGAGGTTGTGTATTGTAAAGACGCTCGCGCATCCGCCGAGCGGGGAATTGCGCAGGGAAGTGTTCAATAGCACGGGCGCCAGCCCCGCCGTCCAGTCGTGGCAGTGGACGACGTCGGGGATCCATCCGCTTTGGAGGCACCAGTCGAGCGCTGCGCGGCACATGAACGCAAACCTCCCGCCGTTGTCGGAGTAGTCCGCGCCGTTGTAATTGTATATGCCGGGGCGGTCGAAATACATGTTAAACTCCAAAAGCAGGGCTTCCGCCCTCCCGAGGGGCGCCGACCACACGGACGCGCCGTACTCGAGCCCAAGCCCCATGTGCACCGAAAGGTTGTCCATCTGCTTTTTCATGCCTCCGGAGCGCTTTACCGACGCGTAAAGCGGCGTAAAAATCTTTACGTCGCAGCCCGCCTCGGCAAACCGCTTGGAAATCGACGACACCATGTCGCCCAATCCGCCGGCCTTGGAAAAGGGGGCGCATTCAGGAGAAATCATGAGGATTTTCATTTTCATAGCACGTGCGTTTTTTTGCGCAAAGGCGCTTTTGGCGCCGATGCTGCAAGTTAAAAATCAATCAATCCTCCCAGAGGAGGCGGCGATTTGCAAAACTTTTTTTCGGGCGCTATTTTTGGGGCAAATAGAATCCTCCGCTGCGGCGCGCGCGCCCGCAAACCCGCTCCGCAAAAGGATTCTATGAAATCGCAAAAAAAGTTTTTCTTGCGATATTTTTGTTTTCAAAATACGGTTTAAAATATGAAAAAGATTTTTTTGACAATTGCCGCCTCGCTCGCGCTCTTCCCTGCCTTCGGCGCAAAAATCGCCGTGAGCTCCTACCCGTGGCAGAAGGCGACCATAGCCGAAATGCTCTCAGATCTGCGGGGAATCGGAGTTCGCAACGTCTCGATGTTCCAAAACATGAGGCTCGGCGGCAACGGGAAATACGCGGGGGAAATTTTCCGCTACGACATGCCGGACGCCGCAAAGGCGGAGGCAAAAAAGATTTTCGACGGAGCCGGCGCGCGGGTAGTCTCGATAGGGCACATATCGCTCTCCGATGAAGCGGAAATCAAAAAGGTTTTCGAGTTCGCAAAATATTTCGGCGCGGAGGCGATGACTGTCGAGGCTCCGGCGCGCGCCCTTCCCATTTACGACAGGCTGGCGAAAGAATACGGCATAAAGGCGGGCCTCTACAACCACCCCGCCGGACGGAAGGGCGGAAAGGCGGAACCGCCCTATTCGACGCCCGAAAAGATGGCCGCAGCTCTCGCCCTATGCGACAACCTCGGCGCGTTCCCCGACTGCGGGCACTGGGGACGCTCGGGTTTCGACATAATAAAGTGCCTGAAAAAACTCGGCGGAAAAATATCCGCCGTGAACATTCAGGATTTGACGGCGTCCGGCGAATGCGAGGAATACGGAAAGGGCGTTTTGCCGCTCGACGGATTTCTGGGGGAACTCGCGGGGTTCGACGGCTGGTGCGTCGTGATGTTCGACGCCGCCCCCGACCGCTCGCAAATAGAAAAAGTCGCCCCGTCGGTAAAATACCTCGAAGCGCGCGGCTTTCAAAAATAGGCAAAAAATTTCTCGCAAAATAGGCGAATCGGGGGAAAATGTCCGGAATTTTTTTCAATTCGAACGATGGATTCCTCCGAACTGGACTACAACCTGCCAGAAGAGCGCATAGCGCGCTTCCCGTCCCGCCGCCGCGACGCCTGCAAGCTGCTGGCGTACTCGCGCAGGACGGGGGAAATCGCGCACGCGAAGTTCGCGGATCTGCCTGACATTCTCGAAAAACCCCACAATTTCTTCCGCAACTCCGCATCCGTGCTAAAAGCGCGGATATTCGCGCGCAAGCCGACCGGAGGGGAAGTAGAATGCCTTCTGCTCTCTCCGCTCGACGGCGGCCGCGAGTGGCTTTGCATGCTGAAACCCGGCAGGCGGCTGCCGGCGGGCTCGCGCTTCGGAATCGACGGCGTTTTCTCGGCTGAGGTGCTGTCAAAGGACGCCGAGGGCAACGCCGCCGTGCGCTTCGACACTTTCGGAAACGGGGGGGTCATAGAGATGAGCGAGCGCGTCGGCGTGGTTCCCCTGCCCCCGTACATCGCCCGCGACCAAAAGTCGCCCGACTACGACAGAGACTTCGACAACGAATACTACCAAACCGTTTACGCCGACCCATCCAAGCGCGTCGCGGCGGCGGCCCCGACCGCCGGGCTGCACTTCACGGCCGAACTCGACGAAAGGCTCCGCGCGCGCGGGCACTCCTTCCATTCGCTCACCCTGCACGTGGGGCTCGGAACGTTCAGGCCCATGAAGACCGAAAGGGTTGAAGATTTCCAAATACACTCGGAAATATACGAAATCCCCGCCGAAACGCTCTCCGCAATGGGCGACGCTTCGCGCCCGAAACTCGCGGTGGGAACGACGTCGCTCAGGGCCATGGAGGACTATTGGCGCAAAAACGGCGCGCCGCCGCGTGACTGCGCGCGGTCTGTCGCGGACTCGGCAAAAATATTCGTCTATCCGCCGCAGCGCATACTTTCCGCCGACGCGCTCGTAACCAACTTCCACCTGCCCCGCTCCTCCCTGATGTGCCTTGTGGCGGCATTTTTAAGCCCCGGCAACGCAGACGGCGTCAAAATGCTAAAAGACTTATATCGTATCGCAATAGACAAAAAATACGACTTTTATTCCTACGGCGACGCCATGCTAATATTATAGGCGCAAGGTGCGCCAGCCAGGCACGGGGCGTGCCGGCCATTGAAGGGCTGCGCC
>OLGD01001828.1_pt1 | contig 28181 bp, 16 predicted proteins | sample 1605311 | NCBI WGS metagenome assembly OLGD01 (sample SAMEA3888917, study PRJEB22519) | human gut metagenome | biome: human gut; feature: human-associated habitat; material: faeces | place: Denmark | collected 2010
GAAGAATGGTCACCGGTTTATCAATTCCATATAGGTAAAGACACACCGGAATTTAATCCACCCGCATTAGAAAAAGTCCTGGCAAAATACCCTCCCCACCACCCGCGCGTATTATTGGATGCGGATGACTGGGAGGAGATTATAACGAAGAATAAAAATAATCCGGAAGTTCAGGCCTATATGAACAAAGCATCCCGGTGCATTTCTCATCCGTTGAAGCATCTTCAGGAAGAGATAGATACAACAAATGTAGTTACATTAACCAATGTCGTACAGCGTGAATCAGCCCTTATCCGCGAGAGCCGTAAGATTGTGGACAGAGAAGAAGCCAATGTGGAAGCATTGGTACGCGCCTATCTGCTGACGAAAGACGAGAAGTATTATCGGGAAGGTATCAACCGGTTGAGTGAAATCCTTTCCTGGCAAACAAGCAAATACTTTGCAGGTGACTTCAATTTGTCCACCTTATTGTCTATGAGTACATCGGCGTATGACGGATTCTACAACCTATTGTCTCCGTCAGAAAAACAGTTACTACTGGATAACATCCGGAATATCGGGAATAAATTCTATAATGAATACGTTAATCATCTGGAGAACCGTATTGCAGACAATCATGTATGGCAAATGACTTTCCGCATTCTGACAATGGCAGCCTTCGCCACAGTCGGTGAAATTCCGGAAGCATCCATATGGGCGGATTATTGCTATAATGAATGGATTTCCCGTCTTCCGGGACTGAATAAAGATGGCGCCTGGCATAATGGAGACTCTTATTTCCATGTAAATATACGCACACTGATAGAGGTACCGGCCTTTTTCTCACGTATATCCGGCTTCAACTTCTTTGCCGATCCGTGGTATGACAACAATGCTTTGTATGTTATTTACCAGCAGCCTCCCTTCTCCAAATCCGGAGGACACGGCAACTCTCATGAGGGGCAGCGTACTCCGAACGGAGGCCGTGTAGGATATGCCGATGCACTGGCACGCGAATGTAACAATCCGTGGGCGGCAGCTTATGTACACGAAATTATGCAGGAAGACCCTGACATTCTGTCGAAAGCATTCGAAGCCAAACCAGCGGATTTGACCTGGTATCGTTGTACAACAAAAAAGGAAAGACCTGCTTATAGCAGCCATCTGTCGGAACTGCCTCAATCCAAAGTTTTCAGCCAGACGGGCACTGCCTTGATGAACACTGACATAGGACATCACACCAACAATGCCATGCTCTCTTTCCGTAGCAGCCCCTATGGCGCCACTTCCCATGCTTTAGCCAATCAGAATGCCTTCAATACTTTCTTTGGCGGGAAAGCAATCTTCTATAGCAGCGGACATCGCACCGGATTTACAGATGACCATTGTATGTATGCCTATCGGAATACCCGCGCCCATAACTCCATATTGGTAAACGATATGGGACAAAAGATAGGGACGGAAGGTTATGGATGGATTCCGCGTTATTATGAAGGTGAAGAAATCTCCTACGTTGTGGGCGATGCTTCCAATGCTTATGGAAAAGTAGTTTCTCCGTTGTGGCTGGAACGTGGACGTTTGTCCGGTACTCAGTATACACCGAAAAATGGCTGGGACGAGAATAAAGTGGATTTCTTCCGAAGACATATCGTTCAGCTGGGACGTTCGGGCTTGTTTGTCGTTTACGATGAATTGGCCGGCAAAGAACCGGTAGAATGGAATTATCTGCTACACACAGTAGAACTGCCTATGGAAGTCGTTGAGAATAAAGGCGGATTGTGCATTTTAGGGAAGAACAAGGCAGATGGAGTATCTATAGCCCATTTGTTCTCTTCACAGAAAATGACTTATGCACAAACAGATACCTTTTTCGTGGCTGCTGTCGATTGGAAAAAGCGACTTGGCAAAACTCTCCCCAATCATTATCATTTCACAGCAACGACAGCTCCTTGCAGCAAAGTATGTTTTCTCAATGTGATTGATGTACATGGAAACAACCGTACCGATGCTGTGGTTAATCATGAAGGGAACCGCATAACAGTAGAAGGATGGATTATCGAATGTAATCTGGAAGGCGAAGGTAACGCGTTCCTGCATATAGAGAATAAACAGAACGGTGTTTCGCTGGACTTCAACTATGACTCGAACAAAGGCGCTACAACTATTATTGATCGGGTAGACGGAAAGAAAATAGAGAAAAGACTGGTTGATTCCTTACCGGAACTTGAAATATAATATCACTTTAAAACAAGGTAGAATTATTAAAACTAATAATATGGTAAAAGAAATTTCAATGAAGCATCTGGCATGTTTTTCCTTGCTATGCTCTTCTATGGCCTCTGCCGCCGAACGCCCTAATATCATCTATATCTTCACCGACCAACAAACGGCCAGCGCCATGAGTTGTGCCGGGAATCCGGACCTGCACACTCCCAATCTCGACCGTCTGGCAGCGGCCGGTATACTGTTCAATAACGCTTATTGCACGGCTCCACTCAGTGGTCCTTCACGTGGAGCCATGTTCACTGGGCACTATCCGGACGCAGTAGGGCTGTCCGTCAATGGTTCGCCGATGCCCGACTCTCTTAAGACACAAACATTGGGCACTTTAATAAAGAATGCCGGCTATGATTGTGCCTACGGCGGTAAATGGCATCTTCCCCTACTCGATGTCCCCGACAAAGAATATGGCTTCGACAACATATATAAACATAGTGACGACGGACTGGCAGAAGCTTGTGTCGAATATCTCTCACGTAAACATAAAAAGCCGTTTTTCCTGGTAGCTTCCTATGACAACCCGCATAACATCTGCGAATATGCACGCAGCCAGAACTTCCCTTATGGAAACATCGACATACCCGATATACGGGATTGTCCGGGATTACCTGCCAATTTTGCCAAAAACCCGTACGATGCCGATGTCATTGAAAGTGAAAGAGCCAATAACTACAATGTATATCCAACCGCCGGTTTTACCCCCGAAGACTGGCGTATGTACCGTTATACTTATTATCGCCTGGTAGAAAAAGTAGATAGGGAAATCGGAAAGATTATTGATGCCATCGACCAAAATAACCTTTGGGAAAATACAGTGGTAATCTTCTCCAGCGACCACGGAGATGGTATAGGAGCCCATCATTGGAATCAGAAATCTGCTTTATATGAAGAGATTATCAATATTCCTCTTATCGTGACACTGCCCGGCAAGAAGAATGCGGGCAAAGTATTGCCTCAGCTTATCAGTAACGGTGTAGACTTCTTTGCTTCTGTGTGTGATTGGGCAGGTGCCAAGTTACCGAAGGGAGCAGCTGGAAAGTCTTTCCGGAAAATTGCAGAGGAAGGAAATCCGCAAGCTTTGCATCAAGAATATATCATCACCGAAACACGGTTTGACGGTAGCAAAACAAGAGGCTGGGTAGTACGTAACGAACGCTATAAATATGTGCTCTACGATAAAGGAAGATATCGCGAACAACTGTTTGATATGCAAAATGACAGAGGAGAAATGAGAAACCTGATAATGGAAAATGCATATAACCAAGAACTGCAAAAACTGCGCGACGTCCTTGAGAAATGGATGAGTACCTATAACATACGTCCAAGCCGCCCCAAACTGCATGATGTTCCCGGTAAAAAGCTCGTAAGCACAACCCGGTATCAGACAGCCTATAAATAGATGACAAATCCCGGCATATAATATGGGGGAAGTTTTTTCCTCCTATTATTGCCGGAATTTATACTATAGAAGAATTAGTCTTCGTATTCCACTATCTTCCTTAACGGAGCTAACAAACGCTCCAATACGTTCCTGTCCGCCAATATGATATCTGCTGTCCCTTTCAATTCACGTACTGTGGGGAGCGTTCTGCCATAGTTTGTATGCAAACCGTCGGGCAAAGCGATTTCCACAATGTATACTCCGTCTTCTGTCGGAACCGGAGAAATACTTTCCACCCTTCCCTTTACATAACCAAATTCCTGATCAGGATAATTATCCATACGCACATGTACTTTTTGTCCTATCTGTACCTTTCCCGAACCTTGCAAAGGAAGCTTTGCCTTTCCAATCACTTTCGAATCTTTCGAAGGTTGTACCACAAAAACCGTCTCCCCCGATTCTACATTCTGATTACGGCTCCAAACCGTCATAAAAGTTACTTTGCCACAAATCGGACTACAGAACAAATAGCTTTGTTCCCACGAACTCAATTGAGCTTCAAGCTGTTCCACTGCATTCTTCAATTCAAGTCTGTAGTTTTGTTCTTCATCATAAGCCTGCTTGCCCAAATCCAACAAGTTTTCTTCCTGCTGCTCCAATTGCATTTCAGCTTGCAATAAGCTCATACCGGAAGTTTCCCTGGTGCGCAGACTCTGTAAATAACGGCTACCCGACTCTTCAAATTCCGCCGCAATCATAGCATCCCCTGCAAAAAGAATGGAATCCCGGTCATACATACTTTGCGCCAATTTCATTTCTTTTTCAGTCAATGTATGTTCGCGATGCGCCAGATTGAGGTAAGAACGTTGCCCACCCAACTGTTTCCTTCCAGCATTCAATTTCTTCGTATAATAATCTTGTTCAACAAAACGGATATAATCCGAAAGAGCAATCATGAAAGAGGCATACACCGTTTGCAGTTCTCCTAACTGCAAGCGTTTACCTATAAAATAGTCCGCTCCTTTATCCGGTTCATAACCGGCCTCTTTCCATTCTTTCATACTATCTGTCAGCCACAGTACATCTTCAGTTACAGAAGTATTCTGAATTACCCCCAAACGCTCGCCAGCCTGCACCATGCGACCATTATTTACATACAACGTATCAAGCTTTCCTGTTGAACGTGCCAGGATAAAGGCCGGAGGTTCTTCAGTTGTCAGAGTCACTTCCGCTTGCAGCACATCCGGGTATCGAAATACCCAGCACCCAACCAATATAACAAGCAGAATAATGAACAGAACCGTTATCCCCCACCTCACCACCCAAGGTGAAATGTGATTCATAACTTCCTGCACTTCTTCACTACGCAGTTCTATCTCCTTGTATTTTTTCTCTTCTTCCACAGTATTGAGTTACAAATTTCTAATTACCCAGTTCCAATTGATTTTTCACCAACTGATAATACAAACCCTTCCGCTCAGTCAGTTCCCGGTGAGTTCCCTCTTCCGCTATCTTCCCTCTATCCAGCACTATTATGTTATCCGCATCTCTCACCGTACTCAGCCGGTGAGCCACCACTACGACCGTCTTACCTTTATAGAATTCGTACAAATGTTCCATAATCTCACGTTCATTATTGGCATCCAAAGCATTAGTAGCCTCATCAAAAAACAGATAATCCGGATTCTTATAAACGGCACGGGCTATCAAGATGCGTTGCCGTTGTCCCTGGCTGATACCATTCCCTTCCATACCAATTTTAGTATTATATCCTAACGGTAGAGAATCTATAAAATCACGAATATTTGCAATAGTCACCGCATGCCGCAAGCGTTCAATATCAATCTGCTCTTCGCCCACTGCAATATTCTGGGCTATTGTTTCAGAAAAGATGAAACCATCCTGCATCACCGAACCGGTTCGGGCACGCCATAAGTGCGGATTGATATTTTCTAACGGAGTATCCTGTATTTTGACAGTTCCTTTATTGGGAGTATAGAAGCCAAGCATCAACTTTATCAAAGTGGTTTTACCGCTTCCACTCGCTCCAACAATAGCTGTCACCCTATGTCGGGGAATATGAAGAGAAATATCATCCAGCACATAATCCCTATCCGCACCATCATAACTGAACGACAGATTCTCGATCCGGATATCTCCCTTTTCCGGCAACACCGTCAGTTTCGATGAGATATCCTGTTCTTCATCCTTTTTGCTATGTATCTCATTCAGACGTTCCAAGCTAATCTTCGCATCCTGAAACTGCTGAGCAAAACCGATAAAAGAAGAAACCGGAGAACTCAACTGACCGATAATATAAGTAAGAGACATCATCATACCCAAAGTCATCTGCCCATCTATCACCGCCTTTGCCGCAATGAATGAGATTACAATGTTCGTAGTCTGATTAAAGAAAATAGAGCCCACTTGCTGAACCTGTCCCAATGCCAACCCCTTTATACTGATTTTAAACAATTTCACCTGTATGCGCTCCCATTGCCAGCGTTTTTGCGTTTCACAGTTGTTCAGCTTGATCTCCTGCATGGCAGTCACCATCTGTATCAGACTGCTTTGTTCTCCGGCAGCTTGTGCAAAGCGTCGTATGTCCAGTTCGCGCCGATACTTCATGAAAACAAGTATCCAACAAACGTACAAGGTATTGCCTAATAAGAAAATGCCTAACACCGTGAGATTATAATAAGCAAGTACAAAAGCAAAAATGAAAAAGTTGACGAACGAAAAGAGCGTAGTAATGGATGATCCCGTAAGAAAAGTCTTGATACGTTCATGGTCACCAATACGCTGCATAATATCGCCCACCATTTTCGAATCAAAGAAATGCAATGGCAGTTTCATCAATTTTGCCAGAAAATCAGATATCAATGATATGGTAATCCTCGTGTTGACATGCAATAATATCCAACTGCGGATAAACTCTACCGACAGTTGTGAAACAGAAATTATGACTTGGGCTACCAATACCAGTATTATAAAATTCAGATTGCTATCTCGTATACCGACATCTACCAATGATTGTGTAAGAAAAGGAAGGATAAGTTGCAACAGACTGACAGTCAACATCCCTAATATCAATTGTATTAGTTGTTTCTTATAGGGAGTGAGATATCTCAGAAAGAAAAGCAATCCTCTTTCTCTAATTTCCGGTTCATCTTCACGATGGTAGAAATCAGGGCCGGGTTCTAAAATCAATGCAGTCCCTACATCCTCTCCTTCCGTCCTTGTCGACAACCAGCATTTCTTGAATTCTTGCTCATTATAAGTCACCAATTGTTTTCCGGGATCAGCAATCCGAAACCAATATTCTCCACGTTTCTTTTTAATGCCATAGCAAACTACAAAATGATTCTGATTCCAATGCAGGATACAAGGTAAAGGCACATCAGTAATCAGTTGGTCAAATGAAACATGGACGCCCGCTGTACGAAAGCCAATAGCCTCTCCTGCATCACTGATGCCCAAAAGCGATACTCCTTCGCGAGATATGAACGAACGCGCCCGCAATGTCTGCAATGAATAGCTTTTACCATAGTATTTAGCAATCATACGCAAACAAGTAGGACCACAATCCATCGCATCTGCCTGGTGATAGTATGGAAATGAATGTTTCATCAATTCACCCGCATATTAAGTTCTTTCTCAATTTCATTCTTCATAGCATTTATATCACTGGGGCGGGGTAAGTCCGGTATTACAATCTCACCATCCTTATTCAGCAGTATATAGCGAGGTACAAATATACTCCCACCTTGAAAAAACTTCTCCGTAATATCCTGTCTCATTTTCTGTGATGCTCTCAGATGATAGCCTTCCAAGCGAAAAAGTTCAATATCCTTTTTCCATTGCTTTTCTTCCTCTTGTCTGTCTATTGACAGATAAACCATGGCAATCTGAGGATATTGTTTCAACCACTCATGCAAGGCTGCAGCATGCTGAAACTCCTGACGGCAAGGCAAGCACCACGTTGCCCACACATCAACCAAAATCCATTTATTTTGTAGCTCTTTCGCTTTCAACAAATCCTGCAACGAATCAGCTGATGAAGCTAAATAACTATGCTGAAAAGGCTTATTATTTACTTTATTCAGTTCTAGTATATGTTTAATTATACATACTGATTCCGTATCAGGATAATTATCCACCAAATACTTATACATTTTTGTCTTATCAAACTCGTCCACTTTATAAAGAAATTGCATTATAAATGCTTCAAACCAAACAGGCAACCGTAGTTTATCAGGGAGCAGTAAATATTTCCGATATGCTCCAAAAGCATCTTCATCATGACCATTTAACAAAGCCAGTTTCTGTTTATCATCCAATCCATCATACAATAAGCTCAAATACAGATCTTCATATAACCCGGTAAGAGGATACTTAACCAATTCTTCGTCAGTCGGAGGTATAGAAGAAAAAAGAGAATCAATCATCATAGTCGCCTTTTCTCTGGTATCCGCAGTCGCTAAAGCATTTTCTTTAAGATTATAATAATGCGCAATCAAATTATAATTGTAATGCATCCCCACATTCTTTCTCATCACATCGGCAAAAGCAGAAGTCACTTTTCCTTCATATTCTAATGCATCAAGTTTATCATATACACCTATTTTCTTTATTTCATTTTGTATCCACTGTATATTTACGCTATCCTGAAATATCTCATTCAATTTATTTTTTACCTGATCCGTATATGAAAAAGGATAATCAAAATTCCAATAAAACAGACCTTCAGCATTTGTGCCTGAAAACACAGCATTGCCTTTTTCGTAAGTCACCATTAAACTATCGTTTGGAAAGAGAAGTAGTTCAATCTTTCCTTTAGGAAGTCGGCAACTTACAAAAGCCAAATCATCCACATCCAACTTACAAATATATTTCTCCTTTGGCATTAAGCATATAGTATCGGTGGGGTATCTCTGATTAAAAAAGCCATCAACTGGAGCATGAAGGCGGAGAACCACCGGTTCATCTGATTGAAAAACAACTATCGCTTTCTGAGCTTGTACACTCCAATGCCAAATGAGCAATAACAAAAAAACAGTTTTCCTCTTCATCTTAATAATTTTATTATAGGATATAGAGAGGGAGTTCCCCTCTCTATTTTTACAATAAGTACTTACGCAGGTTTGTCATAAGTACAAGATATAACTTGATAAGTTAAACACTCATCTCTCTCCGCATGAAGAGTAGCATTAGTAATAGTCTCAGCTTTTATAATTCTTGTAATAGGAGTCTTGTTTACTATAACAACAGAACCAGGCTCAGAACATACGCAACGATACCATGCTGCACCGCCACGGATTTGCTTCATTTCCGAAGCATTCAGAATTCGTTTCATAAGCATTTTTTTTAGACATTATCGTATGATTCATAATAATGGTTAGCTATTCCATTACCGTTACTGCCCCACGATATTTCACAGTAACATTTATATATCAATTGATATTTAAATCCCCAAAATACCTCATATCTTCAATCTTATAATTATCCGGCAACTGGTAACCGTTTATTAAAATCGTAGGAGTTGCCGTTAACTTGTTTTTATATCGCCATTCATTATGATTACCCAATTCTTGAGAGACTTCCGCAGTTCTCAAATCATAACCAAACGTCATGATATAGGCTTCGCCCAAATACTTCTTTCCTGCAAACCACTCATTATAAATCATTTCAGCCTTATCACGTTTTTCCTGCTGATAAACGGCAAGAAGAAACCGGGCACTGTTTTCAAGCTCTTTATTGAAAGATGAGAAAATATATTGCACACAAACTTTGTCCCCCATTTCTTTCAGCAATGTACCAATACGTTTATGCATCTGTGCACATGGATTACAATGCGGGTTAGTCAAGATCGTAATACGTAACTTTGCTTGCGGACATCCCCAAAGGATTTGAGAAGTGGCAGCACCAACCTCATAACGAGGCTGTTGCTCTAATTGAGAAAGAAAAACATTCTCTGATGCTTTCAGATTATTCAATTCATACGTTACACTCTTTAATTGTTCCGAACGAAACCAACGTTCAGTCAGAAGATGTAAAGCTAAAAAAGGGAGTAAATAAAGTATGGCTACAGACAGCACTTCCTGTATTTCAAAAGTCGGCCACTGCCATCCCACACAAGCATTGACAATAGCCATCAACCAAAGCAGTAACAAAACAGACAAGCACAACGGACACCATTGTTTGGCCACCTTATACTGATACCAAACGCTCCAAACCGTGTAAGGTAAAGACAATAAATTAACAAGAACCAAGTAGGGTCCCCATTGGGGATAAAATACTGTCATGATAAGACTTGATACAAAATAGCCAAGTCCTATTTCACTCCAACTAAACACTCCCCATAACTTAGCTGCTTCAGACTCCAGCACACTATTACAATCACCTTGTTTGAATAAAGAACAGATTTTATCAGTATACTCACTTTGTATTTTCCCCTGTTTCAACAATAATAAATAAGTCACCCCTACACCTGCCAGATTAATGAGTAACACTAAACTACCTGCCACTGAAGAAAACAACTGATGTTGCAAACATCCCAATAACAATAAAATAGCTAAAATCATAATCATACCTATTTTCTGAACCGAACTCAAAAATTCCGCTTTCCAATGTTTTCTATATTCCGGTTCTACTGATGATTTTCCCGGTTCAGCAACAAGCGCAATACCCGACCATAATCTTTTAAATTCTTCTACAGGTACAGATATTCGTTTTCCCCGCCAGATATATTCCACCATTTGTCCGGATAAATGTCTCACAACTACAAAATCATTACCAACGTGGGCCACGAACGGAAAAGTTAATTCCCCCAAGTCTTTATCTTCCACTTGTACTCCAGCATTCTCTATCTTATACACAGACAACATATCCGACAAGCCATACAAGTTATAGCGATGCGGATGCTCTGCAAAAAGTTTATCAGCAAAACTTCTTGTAAAAGTAACCTGCAGTTCATGCAAATAGGTTGATAAAAGTGTTTTCATGTATTCAAATGATTTATAAATTCTCATTCATCTTTTAAACGTATCAAGACCAGCACCGGATTACCTTCCAAATCATCCGCATCCAATTTCCGATGAAGAGCACCAGGAATATTCTCTACCTTATATGCTTTTGTCTGTGTCACAATATATTCGCGTCCTTTTAGTTTGACATATGACATCCGCAGATAGCGCATAGACAAATCTCCACGTTTATCATACACCATGTCATCCCTAAGTTTATACGTAATGTCCGCATTTTTATCATACAAATTGTAATATACTCCCTGGCTTCTATTTTCAGAACCCCAAGCTAACAACAGAAAGTTTTTGGTATCAATTATTCTCAAGCATCGAATACGTTCTTCTGGAAGTAAAGAAAGATCATCTGTTTCCTGCAGGCGAAAATTCCCTTTATCAAATAAATAAGCAGCTCTTTCGCAAGAAGGGCTTACATAAAAAATAGTGTCATTAAAATTATCCCAATAGATCATTGTGCTATCATCTACAGAAGTATAATTATTAATCAGAACAACTCCCGGGTAAAAAGATGTTCTGGATTCTTGCCCACGACGGCACTCCACAAGAGCACCATCTTTATTCATTACCATCCAATACAACGGTTTTTCACCGACGGTTCCCGCATTCATATAATAGAAATATAGTAAACCATTCTGAACCTGAAAAATATCCGGACAATACATTCCACTTGCTTTTTCAGGCATTTGCAAATGTACACGTTGCAAGAATTCTCCTGTCAAAGAATAACTTAACAAAATATCAGGGTACATAAAAGCATAAACAATTCCATTCATAGCATCTACAGCCATATCATAATTGCCACTTTGATACTCTCCAGGACCTTGTCCTATACTCCCTATAGTATTCAAGAAATGTCCCTCTGAATCAAATCTTAAAATACCATATTTATTTGTAGCACCTATAATAAAGCTATCTGTTAAAACCAAATTACCAATCCCGGAGAGCAGGATGCTATCGTCAAACTGTACGTACATCACTGTATCTACTATATCCATCAAATTTATGGTGGAAGATGCGCTATGAGGAGACAAAACCTGCAAGCCTTCTTTCCTGCCCACAGAAGAACAAGATAAAAGAAACAATACAAGAATAAGGAACTGCACTCTTATTCCACCATATTTTATAAAAGTTTTCATAAGCAATATATTGTTAGCTCATATACTTAGATTGCTCTAAACTTCCAAACAAGAACATTTCAATACTATTATTTCTTCAGCCGAATCCGTATCAATACATTATTACCTTCCTCATCTATACTTTTAGCTTGTTCTCGTATCTTGGGATCATCAGAAGCTAACCAAGCATCCACCAATTCATAAGGCTGATAAATAGCCTCTAAATATTCTCGCCCATCTATTACAAAATAATTATAAGGGAAAAATAAAGGATTCCATTTTCCCCACATAGCAACGGGTTCCTCCCCCTTCTCCGAAACCCGGTATATAGTATCACTATATTGGTTCCAGACCAACATTGTATCGCCTAAACAACCTAAGTTCGTAGATGAAAAGCTATAATAATTACCCTGAGCAAAATGTAAACTTTCATCCCTCTTGAGGGATAATAAATTTCCTATCGTATCTGTTATTGCATAAATATAGGGTGATGATTCACCGGCAATTACTGTATAATAAAAGTAAAGCCTATCCTTTAGATGATAGAATTTCCAAGCCCATTCTTTAGGAAGTTGGACAGAATGTTTACTCAAAAAGAATCCATCATAAGAAAAAGATAGAAGTTTGGAGTTATCTTGACAATAAACATATATAATGGAGTCTACTTCATTTATAGCCGTTGTATAAGAACCAACATATTCTCCTGGCCCTTGTCCTATAGATCCTATTCTGCCTATAAGATGTCCTTCATTATTATACTTTAATATTCCCTGTTCCGTTCCAACCAAGAAAAAGGATGTAGCATGCGTGATTTCTCCCCTTTGATAATCAATAGAGTCAGGCTGAATAATTGTCATTTCATCGGCTATATCCGACACTTTCAGACTTTTTTCAATAAAATCATCATAATTCCAAACCATAATAGTACTTTCCGGCTTATTATAGCAGGAATACAAGAAAAGCAGCAGGAAAATGAGCAATAAGTTTCTCATACTAAAATAATTATCTAATCATTCTTCTGTTAGTGTATTCAATGCTATACGGACTTCTACTCATCTTTCAAACGAATCACTATCATCACTAAATTACCCTCAGGATCAATATTTTCTCTTTGTAAAACATCTTCCGGCAATTCATATGGTTCAATCTTTCCTATCATATAATCTTTATTACCCCTTTGAAAGTATGAAAACATCCATCTTAAAGAAATATCTATTTGGGTATTCAAATCATCCCGAAGCCTCTTTGTTCCCATGAATATTTGTTTTTTCTTATCGTAGAAACCAAAAGAAGAAAAAGATTTAAAAGTCGCATCAAGCCACTCAAAAAACAGGAATCTTTTCGTTTCAGCAAACATCGTAAAAACCATCATATTTTCACTTACATCTTCAGTCGATGCAGATATACGATGCTTTCCTCTCCCCCATAAAAAAGCAGGTGTAACACCCTGTTCTGTAAAGCGAAAAATAGTATCATTAAATAAATTATAATATAACAAAGAGTTATCAGAAGAAGATGTACAATAAGTGCCGCATGCATATCCCCTCTTTAAAACAGGCTCTCCATGCTTCTGTTTAATTTCCAAACTTTGCCCACAAGTATCTGTTATCACCCAATAATAGGGATCAGACAAACCTGACATTGACGGATAAAAGAAATAACACTTATTGCCAAGAATGCGCATCATCGTCGGATAGCCATAAGTATCATCTGGCAAATCATAACGAACACGACTCAGAAACGCTCCATCGTAAGAATAACTAATCATCACTTTTTCCGGTATACTATATACACGAATCCGTTTATTAGAAGTATCAACGGCCATTAACTTATTTCTATTATATTCCATTGGAGCCTGTCCTATTCCGCCTATTTTCATAAGAAACTCTCCCATATATGAATACTTCAATACACCTTCCGCTACACTTACCACGAAAAAGCTATCAGTGAAACAGGGACTACCATAACTTGATAATAAAAGGCTATTATCAAGTTGTATCAAAGAAATACTATCTGCAAACTCAGATATAGGTATCTCAGCTAACAATTCATCTATCGGCTTTATTTCCAAAAGCCCTGTACTTTGCCGCTGATTACAGCTAAAAAATAAAAGAGTTGCTATTAACAAGAAGTATAGCTTCATAATATATCATATTAAAAATATGGGTCCCATTTCTACTTTCCCTTAAGCATAGAACCCATATTCATTATTTTAAAAGGATCAGAAACATTGAGGAGTAGCAGCAATTTGCGCTTCATCCATATATTTCTTTATAATTGCTACATTAGCTGATGCAGCACTTTTAGCACAAACTGAACCTGTACTAACAGCCCCTCCTTCAAAAGAGGTTCTACAAAAATACAATTTTTCACCTTCACCGCACATACTAGAGATTTGTGCTCCTCCACGTACTTGCTTCATTTCCGAAATATTCAAAATCTTTTTCATTAAGCATAGATTTTAATAAAACAATAAAGAAAACTTCCGCCTTATCCATTATAACAGCCAGCTACTCTGTTACAATTAATGCTATACGGTATCAGCATCAAAGTTGGAATACAGCTAACATCCAACTTGGAATGTAACAAAGTTAGGCAGGATGTAACACTTAAACAAGAAAAGATACCGGACAAAAGGCAAATCAGATACAGCACTACAAATCAACACATTACCTTCGCAATAAAGATAAAAAGAAGAACCCCAACCGGACAAGACATTCTCTTTATTCTCTACAATTTCCGTATAAAATCATCAAAAGCATCACCGCCTGACAACAGAAATTTACTCTTCATACGCTGCTTTGACTTCGCAATAGCATCGGCAGTTACATTAGAAACAGTGGCAATCATACCATTCGTGAACCCGGCTCGGATAAGATAACATATCCTCCGCTCCTGCATACCCAGTTTATAACCGTTCAGTTTCTCCGACATATCACTATAAAGAGTATCGATTACTGCAAATATCTCCATCCATTCCTCGTCCGACTTCACCAGTCCATACACCGGCTGGCAACGCAACTGACATAATTGGCTCAACGCAAGCGTACGCTCAACAGGCAATAAGGAATGAATTTCCTGATACTCTTTCAGTTGTTTCGTATAAGATACATTCAGTTTCTGCAAACAAGAGTTCAACTCATCCTTATCTTTCTGCCGGACGAACAACTTCTCTATCCTCCGAGACAACTCATGATTTTCTTGTAACAATTGCCGCCGTTTTTCTTCCGATTCCACTCTTCCTTCATCCAATTGCTTCTCATTCTCTTTTAAGCGAGCAAGCAAACGTTCAATCCGCCCCTGAACATTCCGTTTATATAAATGGAAAGACGCAAAGCCGACTACAACTAAAAACATTGCCCCAAAACCAATAGAAAGCAACCATACCTTACGACTTAACAGTTCATTTCTTATCCGCTGATTTTCATTTATCAAGACTTCATTATTATATTTCTCCCTTATTTCACGGTCAAAAACCAGTTGGTCTTCATGCATCTTACACCAGTTTGCATAAAGTTCTTGGTATTCGGAAGCAAACTGCCTATAATCTTTTATTTTAAATTCCTCGCCCTGCAACGCATTTAAGTTCTGTCTTCTCCCTTTTACAAAATCTTCCTTCATCAAATATATACCATTGGAAAACCGTCGCATCGGAAGTTCGTCCATTGCCGACATTCTCCGATATTGAAGCATTTGTTCTTTAGCCTTTTTCCAATCATTCACATCCCGACATACAATGAACAACTCAGTAGAGATATCCATAAAAAGATTAGGATCAAAATCTGCCACTTCTTCTTGTGCCTGTAAGTAATAATACAGGGAACTATCGAGACGCGAAGATAAAAGATGAGCCCGCCCCATATTTCGCAAGGCATTGGCATAAGAAGCGGTCAGCGATTTCTTTTCGAATATGTCGGCAGCTTGCGAAAAGCATTGCAGTGCGTCCTCATAGTTATGCCCGTTTAGGTAGCGACGACCATAATAACAATAGATGAAAGCTTTCAGAGACGGGCTTTGCACCGTGTCGGCAGCCCGTAAAGTAATGGCACTGCAAATGGGAGCTTCCTCTTTAGGACGCTGACAAGACGACGCAAGCACAATCACCCCCCAAAAAAGCAATAAACAGAACAGTATTTCCCGTAGTAATAGCAGCCTCAGTATAATATGCATAGGTTATTATTCATGTGTGATGCAACAAATATACTGATTTTAATAAACATCTTCGACTTTATGCACATATTTCTGCCTGTGCCTTTGAAAAGAAAACCAATCCGTCCCTATCCTGAAGTACACCCCCTTTTCAAAAAAGCAATTATCAAATAAATATTTTCAGTGTCTACTAAATGAGGCTGGTACAAATGTCCGCAATGAGGCGATTTCTGTGACATAAAGTTTGGATTCTCTTATTTTTGATAACGAGCCTTTCCGCAAAACAGGGGCTTCTGGAGGATTTTAACCGTCTTTTTTCTCTAAACAGATGGTCTATTTAGGTGAAACACACCATCTGTTTGCCCAAAACATACTATCTGTTGGGGTAAAACATACTATCTGTTCGCCCAAATGATGCACTCTTTTTCCCAAAGGGCTACACCATATCCCCAAAAGGGCGACACCTTATCGAATAAAGGGTGACACTATCCGGTCCAGAGGGTGTAGCCCCTCCATTTGAAGGCAATATATTTTCTATTTTGATAGGAATAGGGAACAGATCAAGAAAATCATTTTTCCAAAATATAGCGGAATAATATTTCATAATGATTCAACAATAAGTTTCTATTCGTCAAATAACTACTTCTCCCCCTTTTCTCATATCACCGTGCATTTCTCAAACAGGAAATCCTTGCGTTTTTCTGTAGGACGCTACGCTGATAAAGGAAAGACAGGAGTGTGACGGAACAGAATTAGCAATTTGTCATTTTGATATTTCCCGGCTGAATGCAGGCATCACAATAAACTTATCCGTAATGACTGGTGCATTTAGGCAGTATATTCAATTTCTTAGAGACAAGAATACTGCTTTCAGATAAATATCTCCTTCCTCTTCAGGCAGAACACCGGCAGGAAGAAGAAAATACCGATAATAGACATAAGCAGTCCTCCAATGGTGCCCGATGCCAACGGGAACCAAAAAGCCTCTTTTTCTGTTCCGACCATAAACGGGATAAAGCCCAGGATAGTAGAAACCACCGTGAGGAAAATAGGTAATATTTTTGCGTTCCAAGCCTTTGTATATGCCCGAAGCATGGAAAGTCGCGGAAAACGACGGCGGATGCTGTTATACTCATTCAGAATATAAATGCTGGCATTCACCGTGATACCACACAAAAGCACGAAGGAAGCGAATCCACCCTGGTCAAAGTTCAGGCGGAACCAATAGAATGTGAGGAACACCCCGATATAAGATACCGGAATGACAAATATAATAGCCAGGGGCTGTTTCAGCGAATTGAACAGGACACTCGTCGTGAAGAAGATAATGGCAATAACAACCAGCAACAACAGATACTGTTTGTTATCTTTCTTCCCCCATGACCATGACTGGCTATCCGACTCGGCCGTATATCCCATCGGCAAAGTCTTATTGAACGCTTCCAGATCCCGCTTCTGTATCTTGTTGCCTTGCTCGTATGAGCCGATGTATTCGTATTGCAGACAAAGACGGTATTGCTGGTTTTCTTTAGCTATCTGCTGTGGCATCTGCCCTTTTTCCACTGTAGCCAGTTCAGAGAGTTTATAGTGCTTTCCATTGTCCGCACCATAAGGAAAAAACTGCATAGCCCATACATCATACTCGTGAGACTGGCGGGAAGAAAGCCGGATACTTTCCGCTCCCCTTTCCGTAACCACTGAGCCTACTTGCATATTCTTGCCAAATATAGGCTGAATGGTTGAAAACAGGCGTTGGGCATTAATCCCCTCCTGTGCCATACGCTCTTTGTCCAGATTGAAATAGAACTCCTGATAATCATCTTTCCACCAGGAAAACTCCGACTTGATAAATACCTCCTTTATGCGACGGTGCGAAAGCAATACTTCCTTCAACTTCTCAGCCCATGCATAGAGTTCATCGTAATTGTAACCATACATTTTGATGCGATAGGAACCCGCGTTCTCACGGACGTCATTACTGAAACCCTGGTCCTGCAAACCGTACACATCCCAGCTACCGCCGCCCAACTCGGAAACCTTACCTATCAGACTGGCTTTCAGCGTATATGGGAAACCGCTGTGCTGATACTCCTTCTTGAAATAGATTTGAATATTAGCCCGGCGTGCATTGTAGACAGAAGCATGAAACTGCTTGATTTCCTTAAAACCGCTGAGATAAGTCTCCACCCGCTTCACCAAGGTATTCATCTGTTCCAGTGTGCTCCCGTTCGGCAGGTTGGCATTGGCAGAAAGCACCACTTCTTCATTACGACTAAAATAACTACCCTCATACACTTTCTGCACAAACAAACGAAGGCTGCCACCCAAAGCTTTATCTACTATGGGTTTCACTTTCTCCTTATAGGTGGAAGATCCCAATGTCTTGTTATACCGTTCTGTCCACTTGCCTTCTCCTTCCATTTTTTCGGGAAGCAGGAAGACGGGCAGGCCAAAGCCCAATATCAGCACAACGCACACCGCCACCCGCCAACGCAACAGGAAGCGAATGAGTAATTGGTAAAAATGAGTGAAATACACCGTCAGCCGGCGGATACGGATATGAGCACGTACCCGCCGTTTATTCGCCCCTACAAGCCTGATCTTATCAATCATTGCCGGAACAAAGAAGAGCGCGACAAAGAGAGAGACTGCCAGATTAATAATCACCACAGCAGCGAAATCCTGCAAGTTCAACCGTATCTTCTCATCCAGGAAGAAGATGATGACCAATGCGCCCATTGTCGTCAAAGTAGCCGCCAGCACGGACATGAATGCTTTCAGATTACGCCGGTGCAGGATATGGTCGGTCATCACAATAGTGCTGTCTATCACAAGATTCAGAGACACTGTTATCCCCGCCAACGAATACAATTGCATTTCCAGCCCGAAAAGATAGTAGAAAATAACTGCCACAGCAATGTTAACAGCCAGACTGGTGACTATCAGCAACAGATATTTCAAGTTCAGCGTAATAATCCAGACAAATACCAACAGAATAAGCACCGTCAGCCCTGTACGGAAATAAATTTTGTCCAATTCTTCGCGGATATACTCTGTAGCATCATAGCTGGTATGCACTTCATAACCGGGTGGCAATGTCAGGCGTATCGCCTCCATTTCTTCCATCACCTCATTGCTCAGTTGCAGCTGATTGGCAGTTTCTACGGCCGTGACGGACATATAAATAGAATTCAGCCCATTGATGCGATAATAGCTTTGCGGTTCTTCTTCTACATGGGTCACCGTTACCAATTCATTCAGACGGATAATTCTGCCATCCGAAGCCGTCACCGTGATATCCGAAGGATCGAACTCTCCACTGACTCCATCCGGCACCAGCACCAGGCGTATCCACTGTTTACCGGCAGGCGTGTCCATATTATGCGTGCCCAGAAATTCTTTATTATAGTGTAGCCGGATAGCCCGTTGAATATCCGAAATGCTGATACCCAACGTCCGCAATTGCTCACTGTCATACTCCAGCCGCCATTCCATCGGGGTAGCGCCGCTTAAATCTATCTTATAAATACCTTGCAGTTTGGCCAGTCGCGGTTTGATATGTTCTTCCGCATATTGCTGTATCAGTATAGGCGTAGAAGGGGCATTCAGTGTAAACGAGAGGAACGGACGGGAAGTATTCGCATCGGGCACTTTCATGTCGATATACGGATAACTGACTCCGGAAGGCAGCTTTGCCCACGTCTGGCGAATGATGGTGGAAGCCTCAAAACGTACCGCATCCACATCCGCGTGCTTATCCAAATCCACTGTAATGCTGCCGTAACCATTGCCGGAAGTGGAAGACATCCCTTTTACCCCTTTGATGCGGGCCAACATGGACTCCAGCTTACTCGTCGCCTCCATCTCTACTACCCGCGACGAGGTACCCGGCATATTGAAACGCACCGTGAAACCCGGCAACGTGCGTGACGGGTTCAGTTTGACCGGAAGCAGCGGTACCAGAGCTAAACCAACCAGTGCCAGGCAGACAAAGGTGACGATGAGGGTGAAAGGAGAGAGACGCTTCATAATTATTAATTATCAATTATTAGTTGATTATCGGGCATAGTCGAACTTATCGGAGAGGGAGAAGCCGCTGGCAAAATCGTGCAAGGTTAATTTGCGGATTTTGTAATAGTTCAGCCAGTAGTTTTTCAAGGCTGATATATAGTTACGCTGGGCTTCCTGCTGGCGGTTCAGAGACAGGGTGAGGCTGCTGATGTCCGCTTTGCCGATGATGAAGCGTTGGCGGGTTTCGTTGTATGCCAGAATGGAGAGGTCGAGAGCCTCTTCGGCACTCGTCACAAGAGCCTGCTGAACGTTGAAATCGCTCACGGTCATGATGACTTCCTCTTCAATGCTGATTTCATTCTGGCGGGAAGAAGTTCTCACTACATTCAGATTGTTGCGGGCCATATTATACTTTCCTTTACGCACTCCCCAATCCACCAGTGGAATAGAGATACTGACGGACACCATTTCCTGTTGCATAGGATGATTATAAGCTTCACCAAACTTCTCCGCCACTTGATTGAAACCGATACTGGCGTTGATGCTGGCATTGAAGCGGGATTCTTTCCGTGTCTTGTCCACATTCCTTTCGGCTTCCAACACATCCTGACGCAATTCCAGGAAGTTCGGATTATTGGAACGGGCGGCATCCAGGGCGGCATCCACCGGAATAACCAGTTCACCGGGACGGCTGGGGAGGTCAAGCCTTATTTCCGTATTCTTCTCAAGGTTGAGGAAAGAAGCCAGCGAGAACATGGCACGCTTCAGTGAACTCTCGGCGTTTTGCAGTGTGTTACGGGCATTCACGACATCCAGTTTCAGCGTCAGAAGGTCTGCACGGCTGATAGAGGCTATTTTCAGGCGTTGCATACCGATGCGGTAAAGAGTATCGGAAGAGGCGACATTCTCTTTTGCCAGATCATATTCAGCCTGTGCCATTGCAAGCTCAAAGAAATAGATGGTGGCTTGTTCGGATACCTGTTCGGCATTGTAGATATATTCTTTCTTTACTTTCTCGTATTTCAACGGCTCTATTTTCCGTTCCCAACGGAAAGGATTATAGCCGACCAGACTTTGCGAGTACCCCACACGTATGGGGACACTGGTGTACTGGGTATAAGAATTGGATCCGAAACTGCGCATATAGCCCAACTCCGTATCTAAATAGAACGTGCCGCCAGTCAGGTCGAAGTTTTGCTTGATGGCGAGATTGCCGTAGGCGTAGAAAGATTGCTGGCTACGATAGATATCCAAGTCCTGTTCGGAGTCGTAGCGTTTGGTGATGTCGCGATTATATTGTGCGGGGGTCATGTTCAGCGTCAGGCTCGGCAAGCGGTTTGCCTTGTAGGTGCGATACTCCCAATAACCGGCCAGATACATGTTTTTTGTACGGAACGCTTCCAGCGAACTATCGTTTGCCATGGCAATAGTCCGTTTCAAATCCAACGTTATCTGCTGTTGAGCAACGGTAGGAAGCGCTTGCGAAAGTCCCAAAAGAATTATTAAACCAAGTTTCTTCATTATTTTAAGCTTTTATATTTTGTTTCTAAATGATAATTTAGCGGCTTTGCCGCTAAATTATCATTTATCATCTCTTTTTCCCCTTATAAATAAACCAATATATCAACGGTATGATGAACAAACTGACCAGCGTACCGATAAACATCGCCCCAATCATGGCAATGGAAAGCGGTTTCTGCAACTCCGAACCCATATCGAAAGAAAACAGCAACGGCACCATCGCAAAGATGGTGGTCAGCGAAGTCATGATGATGGGGCGCAGCCTGCGTCTTCCCGCCTCATGAATAGCTTCCAGCAACGGCATCCCCGACTTGCGCAATTCATTAATCGCATCGAGTTTCAGAATGGAGTCATTGATGATGATACCACACGTCACTATCAGTCCGATGGCGGACATCAGGTTAAGCGTATGCCCGCATATCCACAGCAACAACAGTGCGAACGCCACATCTATCGGTATTTCCAGCAACACGATGAGCGGCTGCACAAAGCTCTCGAACTGTGCCGCCAGGATGAAATACATCAACAAAATGGAAATAAACAAAATAACCACCAATTCGTCCAACATCTTCCGGTTGGAAAAGAAACTTCCGGAAAAGGCTGTATCCCAATCATTGGTAGCATCTGCAAGTTCCTTCACCTGCTGCATCAGCGGTTCCGCCTTCTGCACATCATAGAAGCGGAAAGGTATATATTCTCCATTACGTCCGGCCGTAATGGACTTCAAATCTTCCGCCGGCATCACCGACACCAGTTCGCGCAAGGGCAAATATTCAATGCCTTTGTTGTCCGCCCGCGTCGGTACCAACGTTTCCTGCAGAATGTTATTCACCGTTTGCTCCTCTCCTACAATGCTGATAGGCAGATATTGCTGGTAAGAGTGAAGAGTAGCTACACTGTTTTCCTTGAAAGCGGTTTTCAAGATACGGTACAGTTCGTCATACGACACATCGTAGAGTAAGAGTTTCTCTTTATTGATACGGATATTCAACTGGTTTTCAAAAGCAATACCCGTAGGAGCATATCCCGTCCGGGTGCTAAAACTCTCTTCAAGGCTACGCAATTCATCAGCCGTCGGCACTTTCTCCTTACTACGGGAGTAAAGTTCGGCTACAACATCTGCCTCCCCTGTCACAAACAGTTTCTCAAACACCGTTTCAGGCGGTGAGAAAGAGACAACCGCCAAAGGGTATTCCGTTCTCAGAGAACGATACACTTTATCCTGCAATGGCGATATTTCCGCAGGATCTCCGGTCTTAAAATAAAGCTCGGCTTCTGAAGAAGACAAGGCCTGTTCACGATTCAGAAGATAATCCTGTTGTCCGACGGCGGCAGTTTGTTCTACGGTTTCTTCCCTGAATTTTTCGAACAGGGCATCCACTCTGCGATGATTCTCGTCCACATGGATATTCTCATTCCATTCCACACGGGCTATCAGTTCGTTCTGGTCAATTTCAGGCATGCGCTCTTTACCTATGAAGTAGAACATGAACACACATAACGGCACGGAAATGACGCAGAATACCACACTCGCAGTTTTGTGGGCGAATATGAAATCGACTCCGGCATCATAGAAACGGTCGAGTGTATGCTCCTTGATAGGATTATTGATGCGTATGCGTGAGAACCACGACTTGCGCATCCCGGTCCGGTAAACCAGCATATACAGTACCGGAAGCAGCATGATGCCTGTGAAGTAAGAGACAAGCAGCCCGACCGTTACCGAAAAGGCCTGGTCGTAGAAGATGGCTCCGGCAATGCCACTCATGAAAATCAGCGGTACGAACACCGCTATCGTGGTCAAGGACGAACTGAGCATCGGAGTAATCACCTCACTGGTACCCGCAATACACGCACGCCTCAACGAATACCCCTGTTCACGGTATTGCGAGATATTCTCCGTCACAATGATGGAGCTGTCAATCATCATACCCAATGCCAGAATCAGTCCGGACAGAGATATGATATTCAGGGACATCTTGAACAGATAGAAAAAGAGGAAGCAGATAACGATGGAAACCACCATACTCAGTCCGATAATGAAAGGAGATTTGACATCTCCCAAGAAGAGCACGGCTACGATACAGATAAAAAGGAAACCCAATGAAAGGTTCTGCTGCAGATTGGAGATGGTATAGTCCAATAATTCAGTCTGGTTGCGGCTGATGCTGAACTCAATGTCCGGATATACGCTCTGAAAATAACTCATGGTGCCGCTAATCGCCTGCTTCATGTCGTCCATGTTCTCATCCGCCTGTTTGATGACGGCTAATGTCACCGCCCGCTTGCCATTACTTATGGACACTCCCTTCTCCTTGACAGAAACAACTCCTATCCGGCAGAATTCTTCCAGGCGGATGATGCGTCCCTCCTTGTTTATAAGGATGTTTTTCACATCATCTTCCGTACGCAGCAAAGTGGAAAACTTGATGTTATATTCGTAATAACCGTCACGTACAGTCATGCTGCCCGGTTCCACATTGTTTTGCGCAAGCGCATTCTCCACGTCTTGTATGGAAAGTCCAAGCACGGCAAGTTTGTTTTCGTCAGGCACTATCTGCAACTGGCGCTCTACCAGTCCGGTGATATCCACCATCGCCACTTCCGTCAGTTGTTCGACACGGCGTTTGATAACGCTTTCGGCAAACTCACACAGGTCAAGAAAGGCGCGTTTATCAGTCTGCCCGTAGGCACTGTCATTTCTCAGAGTCAAATTGAGGTAAAACACCGGAATATCAGTAGCACTTGCCTTCACCACTTTAGGACGTTCCGTATCCTTGGGCAGATAGTTCATGGCGGCGTCAATCTTTTCGTTCACCTCGATAAAGGCCAGGTCCGTGTTAGTGCCATAATCAAAACTCAAGCGGATAAGCCCCGCCCCGTCCCGCGTTTCACTATCCATATCTTTCAAGCGTGCCACTTGGATAAGCTGCTGTCTCAAAGGCTTCACCACGGTATTCTCCAACTCACGCGCGGAAGTGTTCTGAGCCGATATCTGCACCGTAATCTCCGGAATGGCAATGTCCGGCAACAAGGATACGGGCAGCGTGAAGTACGTCACCAGACCAACAATGAAACATGCGGTAAACGCCATCAGTACGGCAATGGGCCGCTGTACCAGAAACTTGACCATCCCCCTTTTAATTTTTAATTATCACCGGCGCTTCATGGGCCAAGTTCACATTCCCTGTCACAATAACCATGTCCCCTTCCTTCACGCCATCATCCGCCACAGTATAGCTCTCGGCATTTTCCAGTCCGGTGTGCACATAATTCCATTTCGCTTTTCCGTCCTCTAAAGTGAAAACCACTTGTTTGCCGGAGCGCAACACCACGGAACTTTTCGGAATAACCAACTGCTCTCCAAGCGAACGATGCACATTGACACGGATATTCATACCGCTGAAAAGCTTGCCTTGCCCGTTTACAACGGCTTTCACCTTGACCATGCCCTTATCGTCTACCAAAGGATTTATCTCAGAAATGCGTCCTTCATACTTGGCGGAAGGATCAGCATAAGGAGTAACCACCACTTTATCACCACTCTTTATCAGGGGAAGTTCACTCTCCAATACGGTAAAATCGGCCTCCATACCTTGTATTCCGATTATTGTACAGAAAGCATCGGAAGTACCGGCAGCATTATAAGGTTTGGAAAACAGGTTGGCTACCACCCCGTCAAAAGGAGCAACCAATGTGGCGTGTTCTTCTTCGTATTTAGCCAGTTCATACTGGGAAAGACTTTGGTCGTAACCGCTCTTCACCCGCGCCAGTTGCATAATGTCATCAGGGATTTTAGCGGTATCATCCGCTACGTACCCCTGCCCGATCAGTACATCCTGTAACTCCAACTTGGATTTTTCCAAAGCATCCTTGGATTGTGCAGTCTTATTCTTTAGACGGAATTTATCCAGTTCCGCCAGCTTCTGCCCTTTGCGCACCCGGTCACCGTTCTTCACATAAATCTGTGCCACGATGCCGGAACTTTCAAAGCGTAAGTCAGCCATTCCTCCAGCCACTACCTTGCCATTGCTCACCAGCTCGTGGTTAAACGTCTGCCGTTTTAAAGTCACTACTGTCACTTCATTCTTTTCGTCCGGTAATACGGTAGTTACTCCTTCATCGGCAGCCTCTTCTTTTTTCGCACCGGAGCAAGCCGTCAGCATAAATAGCGCCAGACAGAGCAAAAGCCGGTAGTTCTGTGTCTTCATCATTCTATATCAGTTTTTCTGTTTTACACTTAGTGTATGCAAAATTAGTCGTTTTCCCCATACAAGCCGCCATATATATATGGACAAAACAAGACTGGTTACGAACCATTAATTTTCTAATTATCAATCAAGTATATTTTCGACCGTCTAGAAACAGGTGGACAAGAACATACTTTCTTCTTTATTTCGGAACTGTAATAATCACCACCGGATTAGAATCATCCGTTAGTTCTTTCAGTACCGAAAGTTTTTCGTTTTCCGCCGCTTCAGGGTTTTCCTCCATCCAGGTCATCACTTTTCCTGCATCCACAATCATCCCATATTCTCCCTGTGCGCTGTATGCTTTGGGGCGGAAAGCCATGAACCCGTTCAGGTCATCTTTGATGCCCTCCTTTTCAGCATACATCCGGGTGGTATTTGTTTTCCGGTCATAAATTCCGTTAAACGTTTCCGGTTCATCGGTATACAATCCGCGGATACACTGGAAGAAAATAGTATTATCCGTCTCAAAAACACATCCCACTAATAAGCGTTTTTCATTATCTTTGGATTCTGTACGCGCTTCAGCTCCCCAATGCCATTTACCGGTGGAGAAGGCGATATAAGGTGTCAGAGTATTCCCTTCCACAGTATAAATGGTGTCATTGAAACTCTCTTTATAACGTATCTCATTGTCACTTTTCCATAAGAAGGGAATGCCTGCAATGCTTGCCGAGGCATCTCCGCTTTGAAATGTAGTCAGAATAATTCCCGCATTTCCCTGCCTTTTGACATTGATGCTGTTTATATCATCAATTCCCCTATCAGGCAGAACCGGAAGCAGGCTGGGCACCGTATCGATCTGTTCCCCCGCTTCGTTGAATAATAACAAAGCACGCCCGTTGTCACCCACGATATTGGCGTAATGGCCTATTATCGAGGAATCCGTAAAACAGAAATCACTCGGTGAATCGGGCGGAGTAGGTATTGTAACGCTGCCACGATAATTACCTTGCAGGTCATATTTTTGCAATTTGCCGGGTCTGCGCATAAAATAAAGCAAACCATTCGCATCATTATAAGTAGGCGCCGCAGTTGAATAGGCTTCCGGATCATCACCCAAATGTCCCACTTTACTCAGAAATTTACCGCTCTCTTTATCAAAGACCAAACAGGTCTGACGTGAAAAGACGACAATCTCCTCATCCAGTAACAATATATCCGGATTTCCACCTACCAGGCACGAATCGGTAGTTTCCAATGAAACATAGCGTACATCGCTTCCTAATTCCGAAAGTTTCAATTCGGCAGGCTTTTCCATAGCTCCTGCCACATCAATAGAACATAATTCGGTAGTCGACGATTGCGGAGTACCGATACAAGCTGCTGTCAGGCAAACCAAACCTACGGCATACAACCATTCTTTTTTCATGACTTCTTGTGTGTTTTTAGATTTAACATTCATAACATCTCCACAAATAAACTAATATTTTTAGTTTCCAAACTATATTTTATCGTTAAAGAAGTAAAAAGGGGGATTTACAGACGTGCTTGATATAGAAAAACTATCCATCATTCAATTCTTCGAAACATTCTACTCCTATTTCTAATGAGATAATTTATTTAGCTCAACAGTTGATCGGGTGAGTCACTTACTCAACTGATGTTGGTTATGAATAGAGCAGGTAATTATTACGCAGTTTAAGGCTGAAAGCCTTTCATCTTACAGCCCAGGGCAACGCTCTGGGAATTGAGTAATGTTTATCCCTGCGCCCTGTAAGGGCATAACGGCACGCACCAGCTTTTGCCCTTACAGGGCGTAAGATTGTGGGGGACGATTCATTCCCAGGGCGTTGCCCTGGGCTGTAAGATGAAAGCCTTTCAGGCTTAGGCTGCGCTAAATTATCATTTGATTCCTTTTTTATCAGTTATGAAGACCTTCCTTCTTTACTTTGCATGCTTTATAATAAGTAATATAGTGTTGCAGCTGTGTTACAACGTTGCTGCTTATAGTTTGCAGTGACGTTGCATATAGCTTGCAGTGACGCTGCATATACTTTGCAGCAATACTGCATATGCTTTGCAGTAATACTGCATATGCTTTGCAGTAACACTGCATATGCTTTGCAGTAACACTGCATCTGTCTTGCAGTAACGCTGCATCTGTCTTGCAGTAACGCTAAATCATTTAGTTAGAGAGATGAAGTGACGATAGCTGACTATCAACACTCATCTTGGTAATTGAAATATATTGTAATATGGGTTCCCACTGCGATAAATATCATTAGAAAAGTCCTTTTATGCACAATACAGGGGGATTGTCGCATAGTTACAAAATACGGGTTATTCTTCTGATTTACAACAATATATATTCAAAGATGGCCTGAAAATCAGTGCTAACAAATGCTTTGTCAGCACTGATAAGCACATTGTCGTCACTGCCTTAAAACCCCGACTGGCAAAGGGTTTGAAGGCTATTAGTGCTGAAGTGCTGACAAATATTGAAAAAACT